>Ga0209755_10000031_pt1 | contig 238827 bp, 248 predicted proteins | sample TergutCo191P1_FD_187301 | JGI IMG/M metagenome (GOLD analysis project Ga0209755, IMG submission 187301) | Cornitermes sp. P1 segment gut microbial communities from Petit-Saut dam, French Guiana - Co191P1 (SPAdes) (version 2) | ecosystem: Host-associated > Arthropoda: Insects > Digestive...
TCACCATGATTCACGTTATAAGATAGCAGAACTCTCGGCGAACCATTGTCCTGCGGTATCCAATCCGCGTATAACAGAGTGGCCACTGCCGGAGAACTGTTTCATCTAAAGCCGCTCCATGCTTCTTACAACTTAATAATAAAAATATGTGTGCGTATGCCCAGGTGATTGGTCAGACAGGACTTGACAGGTCACTACATAACAGTGCGCTGTTAGGCCGCTCCCACTTTAGATGGTGTTAAAAATGCCATTAAACGGGCTAAGTCAATAACACACGCTAATCAAGAAAAGGGATTTATCCTGCACCAATACAAAGGATATCATTTTTATAAAGAAAATCCATCGTTATCAATTTGGGAATTTGTTAATAAAGTAATAGAGGAAAGCGTATTGTAAGTACATCAACCTCCTTAGCACGTATTTTTCCAAGCCTATATTGGAATAATAAGGTAAATTGCGAAGGAGTGATAAACTTTGACAAAACAAAAACGCGGACGGCTCAGGAGATTCAATGGAACCGGGAGCGTGTATATGTTACCCGGACGCAGAGCACGCCCTTGGGTTGCTCGCATCATTACCAATAAAGATATAACCGGGAAGGCTCAATATCTCTATACGTTTCATGCAACAAGTACAGAAGCCGCACTTGCAATACCGGATATGCAAAAGGGTGTACATGAAACATTAAATTCAAAGGTGACGGTTTCCCATATTTGGGAGCAATTCAAGACTGCGCGTTACCCCAAGCTCAGTGATTCGACAATAAAAGGATATAATTTTTCGTTTGCGGGTTGGGAAAAATTACATGATACTGATATCGTAAAAATCCGTACAAGCGACTTGCAGAATATTATTAACAGCGAAAAAGACATGTCCTATTCACATCTTTCTAAGATGCGCGCTTTGATGGTAGCTGTTTTTAATTATGCCATTAAAGACGACATTGTGTCCAAGAACTACGCAAGCTTTATCGAATTACCCAAAGGGGATGCCGGAAGCAATCGCCGAGCATTTTCCGAGGATGAATTAAATCGCATTCGTATTGCTTCTGAAAAAAATATTCCTTATGTAGATGTTGTTCTGTTTATGTGTTATACGGGGTGGCGACCAACAGAGATGTGTTTGTTAACACCAAATAGCGTTGATGTTGAAACATGGTACATTACGGGTGGAATAAAAACCCAAGCTGGAAAAAACAGAGTGGTTCCCATACATCCTTCTGTTAGGCACATTGTATCAAAATGGCTTACAAAAGAATATCGGTCGTTATTTGCCGATGAAAACGGGCTGCCGTTGGATAAAGATAAATGGGCAAATCGATTTGCTACGGTGATGAAGTATGTTTCTATTGAAGGTGTCGTACCGTATATGACTAGACACACATGTGCCTCTATTTTACATGCTGCTGGAGCCGATCACTTAAGTATCGCCAAAATCATAGGTCATGCAGATTATAAAGTTACGGCAATGCGTTACACTCATCTTGATTTAAATGAACTAAAGACAGCAGTCGAACTTTTGAAATAATCAATCAAAAGTGTTGTCAAATTAGCAATCAATGAATGGTTGCTAATTTTTTGTATGTTTTTTGTTAGTCTTTTGAATACAAATGTAGGTATAAATTAATAGTTTTGATTAATCATGAGATAAGGCTTAACTCGCCACTTCAATGAAAAACCCGCTGAAACACTAGTTTCAACAGGTTTTTGGGATGGAGACGAGGGGAGTCGAACCCCTGACCTCTTGAATGCCATTCAAGCGCGCTGCCGAGCCTGTCGGAAACGCTCCCCGAAAAAATCAACAAACCCGCTGATTTAGCGGGTTTCTTCGATGGCACCAATGGTTGTTCCCCATGAACCAACCCCCATGAAGTGTCTGCAACTATTCTTGCATATGAATGGCATTCACCACTAAATTGTTTCCAGCGTAAGAATGGCATTCAATTTTCCGAATGAATGGCATTCTTAAATATCCGGATTCCTTTGTATATGCCCATTTTTTCTGCTGGTAAAAAAGGTCTACAAATACTTCTGCGCAAATTCCAAAAGGCTCATGATCTCCGGGCGTTCAATGCTCACAGGGCCGAAATCGTTATCTGCGGTAATAAAAACATCCACATCAGCTATAATCGCAGATGCGAGGATGGGATAATCTTTTTCATCACGAATTTGTGGATATATTTCTTCGTCAACTTCGGTAGGCGTGTAGGCTACTTCATAGCTGAGGCGTTTGAGGAACTTTTCCAACGCAGGGGTTTTGTCCGGAAATTTTCTTTCCATAACACATCGCAGTTCATTGATGATAACACTTGAAAGAACGATGCTATATTTATCCGCGATTTTCAATGTCATATCAGATGACCACGCACCACCAAAGACACCCGTTGAAACGATAATGTTAGTGTCAAGCATTATTCTCATGCTGACCCTCCCATAACTCACGGCGGATTTCTTTGCAATAGTCAACAGCATCATGTTCGCTTGCCCAACCAACTCGCTCCGCTTCCCCGGCCATATCACGCCGGAACTCTTCAAAAGCCAAGCGATTAGAATTAAGCAATACGATGTTATCGCCTTTATGGGCGAACACAACTTTGTCACCCTCTTTAATTCCGAGGCTCTTGCGGATTGCAATGGGAATTGTTACTTGCCCTTTCATGGATACTCGTGCCATATCTAGCATAAATGCATCACCCTTTCTTCGTAATACATTCTTTACTTTCTTTACCTATAGTATGCAGGAGGTTCGGAATAAAAGCAAGGGGTACATTTTTACACATGAAAATAGCTGCATCAACAATCATTCGCGTATGCTTACCTTTAGCTCAAATGGGGGCAGGGGAGAGTGCTTGCCTTGTTTTTCAGGTTGCAGAGTAAGAAATGGCAAGGGTTCGGTGGGTTATTCCAATAGTCGCGTTTTGCGATTATTGCTCTGTTGCCGTATCAGACGGAGTTCCAGGCTGTTGATTGTTGCTTTTTTTGTTCTGTCGGTGATGATCTTTTTAATCCAGAGCATGTTCCCATTACAAAAATATTAATGAAAAAGTTGTGTATATGTCGATGTAGTATACAAGAACCACGATAACAACGGCGGAGGTGTTTTATGCGTGTTGAAAAATCTCAGACTGTTTGTTCCGTGTTGAATCGGTATGGCAAGGACAAAAAACTCCCCACCATAGCTTCACTCCACGCTGAGTATGCGCCTATGCTCACGGAAAAGAAACAAGCCCACCGCGAGTATCGGCAGACGAAGTCTGAAATGCAGTCACTTTTAACGGCACGATCCAATGTACAACGCTTACTAAATATCACCGAGGGAATGGAACGGGAACGAGGCGCTCCGACAATATAAACGATGTGAGCGAAACAAAATAGCGGCCAAGGGCCGCGTAGCCGACCCCGCAGCACGGGGTCGATCCGGGGGTCTGGGGGCTTGCCCCCTGCAAGCAGACATGGTGGAGTCCACCATGCCCAGCTTGCCACATGAATCTACACATGATAATTAAAATCGTTGTCAGCACAAATTATTAATCAACACCACGCAATTATGTTGCTTTTGTACCGTTATCATTTCGTATTTAACGGGGGTTGGGTATCTTTTGGGGTTGCTGTCTCATAGATTTAGAATAAAGAAAACCGCACAGTGCTGCTGTTAGTGGAATGGCCAAGAACATGCCGAAACTACCCGTAAGCGCACGCAGCAGTTCAACGATAACCATTTCTCTGTTAAACAATTCCACATAGGAATTGGTGTGTGCGATAATCAGCAGAATGGTAGACAAGGAACTGCCAATATATGCTAGTATTAGCGTGTTGAGCATAGTGCCGAGTATGTCTTTTCCAATGTTTATCCCTGCGGTGAAAAGTCCATGAAAATTGGACGCGCCCCTTGCTATCCGCACTTCCCACAAAGAGGATGCAATGGACATGGCTACATCCATTATCGCGCCCATTGCCCCTATGGTTACGCTTGCAAAAATAATTGCATTGATATTTATGTTATTACCCAGCATTCGCAAATACCGAGTGTCATCATCTATAAGTCCGGTCAAATTCAAAAATCTATCCATTACAAGCATGATAATCCCAGCCAACAAAACGCCCCCCATGCAACCCAGCATAGAAGACAATGCTTTTTTATTTAAGCCAACTACTGTAAGCAAAGTCGAAATAATAACAAACGCACATGTAATAATCGTTGTAGCATAAATATTCCTTCCAGATAAAATAGCAGGAACAAACACGGAAAAAACGGCCATACAAGTAAATCCCAATGCGATAAGGGAGTTTAATCCTTTTCGTTTGCCAAATAGCACGACAAGCACAAGAAAAAGCGCACCTAGATAAATTACATAATTAATCCTTATATAATCATGAAAGCGATGATGCCCGCTAAATTGGTCATAGAATAAAAGAACCCTGTCCCCAACCTCTACTTCTCTTACTGCCAAAAGCCATCGGGTGGATGTAAGCTGTTCTGCTGTAACTTCTGTGCCGCGCAATTCACCACCGCGAATTCTTGCGCGGAAGGTTGTAAAAACATCGGTTTCCCATGAATCATGGTTATTTTCTATTCTGTTTACGATTTCAGTTGCAATCGCAGAATATACTGTACCGCCAAACCGTGTGGGCAGGGCCGCTCCGTCTGTTGCCACGCGGTTTCCGATAACAAGAAATGCAACTGACAGGATTAAAACCCATTTATACAAAGAACTGTCTGCTCCCGCGTTTCGCTCCACAATAAATCCTTCTCTTACACGCAACCGCACAACCTCCCCTCATATATGACCTAAGATACTATATGAGGCTTGTACATTTTTAATGACTGGAAATTGGACGTTTATCTCAACCTTAATCGAAGATTGTGCCAGCATATACAATCCGGCTCCCATGCGGGAGGGAGTGATAATATATTACTTCTTATTATTCCGACTTCAATATTTCCATTATAAGAAAACAAAACCTCTACAACACCATCCTTGATAATCTCTGTGTATGTGCCGGATATTCTTACATCATGGGGAAGAAAAGCGTTAAATGTGCCATCCGCATACAACGTGATAGATGTTCCAATACCGGAAAAAACGCGATTGGTATCTTGTCGTAATGCGCCAAAGATAAAGACCCCAGCTATAACCGCGACAATTAAAACGCAGGATATGATGATTGCGCTTTTAATAATTGTTTTTCGTTTAATGGTTTTCCGCCTGGCTTCTTTCGCGTCCATAACATTACCTCCTTATCTAAATTCAATCATAACAATCACATGACTAGCGCTCAACCAGTGAAATGACATTAAGACGCAGGAAGTAATGGTTAGCACCTTCTACATAAAATTCCTCTAAGACGCCTGTAACCTCAACCCAAGTTTCATCTTCAAAGCGAGAAAATTCGTTTAAGTAAACCTCGAAGCCATGCATACCACAACACCCACCTTGAATCCTTGCTACAAAATAAACAGTTTCGTTTTCCCAAAATGAAGATAAAAACATGCCTTCAAAACGAATCGTGCGTCCGAGAAAATCATATCTGTTCCATAGGATTTCCTGTATTTGAAAAGTAAAATCGGGGTCTGAAAGCACGATGATATAATCTTCTGCGAATATATTACTTTCATATTCTGTGACGGCATCGCTATAATAATTATTGTCGTTTTGAACTAAATTTCCTGTTTCGCCTTGCACAAGGGGAAACGCTATTTCATGGCTGTGGATTCTGCAAGTTGCGCGCCAAGATATGGGCAGTATCAGAACATCATTTTCAATCTGTGTAGATACGGTGTTGCCACCGTGAAAAAATGAAATTGTTGTTATATTTCCACTTACATCTTCTGTAAAGTTGCCGGATATATTCATATTATGGAATAGACGGGCGACAAAACGACCATTCTCGTACAAAGTAACCGATTGACCTCCAGAAACAGCAAAAACACGGCTGTCCGGGCGCGTAGCTACATAAATAATGGCAGCCGTTACGACAACCATCAAACAGGCGACGCAAAGCACTAGTATCGTGAGTCTTTTTTTCTTAGCTCTTCTTTGTGCGGCTTCTCGCCGTTGTTTTTTTTCATTCATTTTAGTAAAGCCTCCTTTATGCAAGCAATCGTCTCAGTGTTCCCGCAGCAGTCAAAAGAAAAAATGCCGCGATGTTTACCATAATAATCGTTGTTGTCGGTGGAAGTTCAAATAAAAGTGCAGTAAAAATGCCAATGGGGGAACAAACCATGGCAATAATAACCGCGCCAAGTATAACTCCCTTGTAGGTTTTGGATATGCGCATCGCGGAAAGTGCCGGGAAAATTATCAATGACGCAGTAAGTAAAGAACCCAACAAGTTCATGGACATTGCTATAACAACGCCCGTGATTACCGACAACAGAAGTTCATAAGCAATCGGATATTGCCCGGTCGCTTGCATAAACGCTCTATCGAATGTAACCGCAAAAATGCGGCGGTAGAAAAAGAGAAAGAAAATAACTACCAGCAAGGTAATGAGTAAAGCCAGCCATACTTCTTGAGGGCGAGCATTAAGCGTAACAAGCCGTGTGCCGCCGAAGAGTGTTTCGCTAACTGCCCTATCTATATTTCCACCACGGATTGAAAATGTGTTAATAACAAAATGCCCAACCGCTAACGAACCCACTGTAAGCATGGCAAGGGAAGCATCGCCGCTAACTTTTTTGAAGCGGTTTCCCAATCCCATTAATAAAATCGTAGCCGCAACCGTCAGTGGCATTACCAAAGCCATAGCATTTGTCATGTCGATGACAAGAGCGAATGCCATACCCATGAACGCAACATTGGAAAGCCCAAATCCCATAAAGGAATAACGCTTCAAAACGAGGGGTACGCCGGTTAGCGAGGCACATATCGCCATCAAAACCGAGGCAACCAGCGCATATTGTGTAAAGGGGAAGCGCAACAGTTCAGCCACACTCATTATGCCGCCCCCTTTCGATATAATTACCCACTGTGCCGAAAAAGAAATCCTCACCTTCATCCGACCGCTCGCCGCCAAGTTCTACTATATGCGATGCGTGTTTTTCCGCACCCTCGATGTCGTGTGTCACCATAATTATTGTTATTTTTTCATCATCGTTTAATTTCGTTAAAACACCATAAAATTCCTTTACCGCTTCCGGGTCAAGCCCTGCTGTCGGTTCGTCTAATATTACGGCGTTTTTCGCAGTAACCAGCGCACGCGCCAAGAGGACGCGCTGTTGTTGACCACCGGATAGCTCACTGAAACTTTGACCGATAAAATCCACAACACCCGTTTTTTCACATGCCCATGCAATACGTTCTTTTTCATCCTTGCTGTAGAACGGTCTGTACCATTTTCCTCTGCTTAACGCGCCGGAAGATATGATTTCCTTTGCCGATGCGGGAAAATCATGCCGGACAGCCATTTGTTGCGGCAGATAACCGATTTCGCATCTGGGAACGGCAAAATGCACCGTACCGTAAATCGGTTTCAGCAGCCCCGATATTGTTTTAAGCAATGTACTCTTACCTGTGCCATTTTCGCCAACAATGCACAGGTACGCACCGATTTCTACGCTAAAGCAAATGTCATCTACGATGGATTTTCCATCATAACCGATGCAAAGGTCGGTTACTTCCAACAACGGCTTATTCATTGTAACGCCACCCGCAGTGCCTCAAGATTCTGCTGCATACCGCTGAGATAAGTCAACCCTTGCGCAATATGATAGGTACTGACGGTTTGAAAATCCTGCAAGGATACTATCGCAACATCGCGCCTTGCCGCACTTGCAACAGCGTCCGCAACGGCGTAATTATTCACAATAATAATCACATCCAATTCCAGCGAATCAACGGCATTTGCCAATTCCGCCTGTCTTTGGAAACTGATTTCGGTTGCGGCGAAACAACCATCAAACGCTGAAAAAAATGTCAATCCATAATCCACGGTCAAATATAAAAAGGGAAATCGGTCGACAACAAGTATGGTGTCTCTTGGTGAGTTTACAACCATTTCAATAAACTCGTTGTGCAGTGCGTACAACGACGCAATATAAACATCGGCGTTAGCCAAGTAGTAATCTGCATTGTCCGGGTCAAGACGGGCAATTTCCTCAGCGATACGCTCCACGAACCGCATGGCAAAGGGTAACGAGAGCCATACATGCTCATCGTGAAACTCGCCACCGCAACAATCCTCGCCGCCAACCTCCCCGATAATGCCGTCAACGGGGAAGGACAGCGTTTCATGTATGGTCAGCATCCGCATAACGGGTACATTGCGACGGTTTTCGTTCACAGGGTTTGCCATTGCATTCAGAACCCAATCATCGGATTTGCCGCCAACCCACAAAAATAAATCAGAGGCACTGATGGCCGCTATGTCTTGTATAGACGGCGTATAAAAATGCAGGTCAACGCCGCTTTCCAATAAATATCGCACACCCAATTCACCCGGATTGCTGCCCAAAACTGCCCTTGTCCAGTCATACAAGGGGAAAATGGTCGTAACTATATGCTCCGTATGTGTACCCCTACCTTGGGAAATAAAATTGCATCCAACGAGCAGAAAACAAAGCAGTGCCGATAAAACCAGTAATACCGCCAATTTGCGTTTCAACACGATTATTCACCACCCACCAAAAACATCGTTCCGCAAGCCGCCAAAATCTCCCAGCTATGGAAGTGGTTATCAAGGTCGGGCAATTCCAAAGTGAAGAGAATGGAATATCCGCTTCTGTCATAATCTTCATCCCGTGTAGGTGCAGCCGTGGCGATGATGTAAACCGTAAGCTCAGAAAGGGTTTCTACGGTTTCGTTGTTCAGCAAAAAAGTATAAACATCGCCTCCATGCCGTAGGCTTACAAGACCGTCATGGTGCCGGCCGAGCGTTACCGCTTCGCGTCCAACACCGTTTTGAATCATGCTGAACCAATGCCCATTTTCAGGATTCTGCCAAAGCACCAGAATTTCCTGCGGATTTGGATTGGCCGTGTGTGCATTCATTCGTGTGGGGCGGCCGTGGTCGAAGAAGCTGTACGCAAATGCCACAAGGCGCACCAAATGTTGCCCACTGCCGCCATAAGCAACACGCAACGTAGCAGGAACCGCGCCTCCGGCAATAAGCGCATCGGATGTTATTGCTATGTCGTTAAAATCATCGCCATCTCTGAATACATACTCCATTGTTTCGTTGCGGTGCAAGTTGTATGTGCCGTTCCACAGAGAAACCGTGTTAGCATCCTTTTCAATTGAAATCATCGGACTGAGCCAATCAACATCGTTATTATTGCTACCACAGCCCACTAAAACAAGCCCCGCCGTAATTGCGAGTATCAAAAAGAACATGTTTTTTTTCACCATGAATCGCTCCTTATATAATTGAAGTTAGATGTCGGCGTTTAACACCGCTTCAATTATTAAAGCGCACCTTCAGGGAAATAAGGCTTATGTAAGGTATATGTTGAAAATCAAAATTAACTGCCGGAAAGGGCAAAAAAGACAAAGCTGTTGTAGACAATCTGCTTATCACACTGTAATACTGTGGCTGATTTTTCACATTGGCGAAATTTAAGCATGTTTTACAGCATGTTTCCGTTCCAATACAATCATCCTTATGTGTGTCATCATGACAGGCATGGGTGTGGGTAGCCATGACATAAGCGGAAGCGACGGGGGATATAAAAGACAGGGTTAAACACAGCACCAGCATGAACGACAAGATTGCTTTAGTTTTGAATATTTGTAATTTCGCTACCATGAGAACCCCTTATTTGGTAATTGCCATTATTGCGACAATAGTAAACTTACTGCCTCTTGAAGCGTAGATTCATTTATTGCACCCACAATCCTTGCAATGATATTGCCATCCGCATTTATAAAAACCGTATCGGGGATTGCACGAATGCTATACGCCCTTGCCGCTTCTCCAATTGCATCAAAATAAACAGGAAGTGTATATCCGTTAGCGGCAATAAAATCATCCACGGCTTGCCGGGTTTCCCTCCCACCGGGAAGGTTAATTTTCAGCATGTGAATATCATCTCCCATTTCTCTGTACAATTGTTCAAAGTAAGGGGAGCTTTGCACACAGGACGGACACCAAGTAGTCCAAAAATTAAGCACGATGGGCCTTCCAAAGAAATCGGACAGTCGTACTTCGTTTCCATCTACATCATGGACGGTAAAATCGTAAGCCGTTTCTCTGGGTTCATCTGTCACTGCTTCAATCAGCAACAAATTATCCGGGGCATCGGTTCTGTTTCCAATCCGATTATAAGCAACTGCGGCAATAGCAAGCAATGCCGTAAATACGAAAAGCCCTATGAAAACATTTATTTTTTTACGCATGACAGCACTCCTTATGCAAATAAAGCGATAAAACGCCCAAAAATCCCGGTCATCATAAGTATGCCAACCAGCACCAGCAACCCCCCTGACAGACAATTAATGACCCGATAATGCTTTTTAATAAAATCGAAAGCGTCTTTGAGGCGGTCAATCAGCACAGCACTGATTATAAAAGGAATTCCCAAGCCCATCGAGAAAATAAAGAGCATGAACATTCCCTCCAGCATATGCCCCTGCTGTGAAGCCCGTAAAAGTGCCGCACCCAAGAACGCGCTGATACACGGTGTCCACCCGATAGAAAACACTACACCGAAGAGAAAAGCGGATGGAAAGGATAAGGGCTTTGCCGCCGTGCCTATTATTTTTATTCTTCTACGCGCTGATATAGGCGTAAAATTTAATCGCAGGGAAGGCAAAACACCCAAATAGTTCAATCCAAATACCACAACCACCAACCCGGTTAGTATATTTACTGCTGTGTTATACTCCTGTAAAAACCTCCCGATAATTCCGGCAAAAGCACCCAGCGTAACAAATATAGCCGTAAACCCAAGCACAAATCCGACTGCATTACGCAGTGGCTTTCCAATCGTTGTCTGCTCACCGTTCTTATTTGCATTTCCCCCCGCAAAATAAGACACATACACCGGTAACATAGGCAGTAAGCAGGGAGAAACGAAGGTTATAATTCCCTCTAAAAACAATAATGCGTACTGCACAGAACGCCAACCCTTCCAAACGTGCTGTTCATTCGTACCGTCTTACACTCAGTCCGCTTAACGCAAGGGTTGATAGATTGTGTAAAACAGCAGATGCCGGAGGTGTTATCGCACCTCCAATGCCAAGTAAAAGAAGCAGCGTATTGAACCCTAAAATAGCACGATAATTTACGCGGATGCGATTCAACAACTGATTACTTAAAATGCGCAATTCAACCAAGCCGTCTAATGTTTCGGAAAGCAAGGTGATATCCGCCACTTCCTTTGCTATGTCTGCGCCGTCCTTCATAGCCACAGAAACATCTGCGCAAGAAAGTGCGGGAGAATCGTTAATTCCGTCTCCTACCATTACTACGGTATGTCCGCTCCCGCGCAAAGAGCGGAGGATTTCCGCTTTGCTTTCGGGGAGGACTTGGGAATGGTATTCATCTATGCCTAGCGTTTCGCAAACCCTTCGAGCGGCGGCTTCCCCATCCCCTGTAAGCATGATGATTCGTTTCATTCCCAATTTTCTAAGTGTATCCAGCACCGCCTTTGCTTCGGTGCGAACCGGGTCATTTACACAAATCATCCCGGCGGCTTTACCGCCTGCGGCTAAATAGATAACGGAGTACCCGTCAGATTCCTTTTCGATGATGGCTTTTTCTGTGTCGCTTAAGGGAATGCCCTCGTCATCAAAAATAAAATGCTCGCTTCCGATAAGCACTTTCTCACCGTTTAATATGGACGAAATCCCATGTGCAACAATATATTCCACGTCGGCGTGTTCTTCTGCGTGGTGCAAATTTTCTTTTTCCGCTTGGCGAACAATGGCCTTGGCTACACTGTGCGGGAAATGTTCTTCTAAGCAAGCCGATATTTTTAACACTTCATCGGGGTTAAATCCGTCAAAAGCCACAACCTTTTCCACTTCGGGGCTTGCAACGGTGAGCGTACCAGTTTTATCGAATACAATCGTATCCGCAAGGGCAAAGGCTTCCAGGTGCTTGCCACCTTTTACAAGAATTTTGCGGTTGGCGGCCTCACGCATAGCAGAAATAATACATATCGGCGTGGTAAGTTTAATGGCGCAGGAATAGTCAACCATTAGCACCGACGTAGCTTTGGCAATGCTTCCGGTAAATAGGAATGTCAGCGCGGATGCAATAAAACTAAAGGGAACAATCGTATCTGCCAATTTTTCCGCCTTACTTTGTATGCCAGCCTTTAATGCTTCCGATTGGTTAATCATAGACACGATGTTTTGGATGCGGGTATTGTCTGCCAGGGTTTTCACTTTTATTGTCATCGAACCTTCTTCAACGATGGTTCCGGCGTATACGCTGTGCCCGGGCTTTCGGAGGGCGGCTAAGGGCTCTCCGGTCATTGAGGATTCGTTTACCAGTGCGGTCCCTTCTTCCACTTCCCCGTCCAACGGGATAATGCCCCCCATGCGCACACGAATAATATCGCCTATGGCAATGCGGGACAGCGGCATCAAAACATCACCATCCGCGGTAACGGCCCAAACATTGTCAATGTTTAAGATAAGACTTTGCGATAAGGTGGCATTGGCTTTTTTGCGCGTGTACTCTTCCAGGAGGTCGGTAATGCGCAAAAGTGCCATAATCGAAGCGGCGGTAGCAAAATCCCGCTTGCATATAGAAGCGGTTATGGCCGTGGCATCCAATACGTCAACATTTAATTTCCCCTGTCCAAGTGCAGTGAAACCACGCTTCCAAAAATAAAGCGCGTTTTTCAATGTCAAAACTACCCTGATGGGAGGCGGTAAAAATATTCGCGTAAAAAGAAGTTTTCCCAGGGCAATAGAAAATGAGCGGATAAAATTTTCATCCAACTCATCAATGGCGTTATCTTCATTTAACGGGTTTATTTCCTTAACCTTCAAGCCACCTAAAAACTCCAGCAGTTTATCACGCTCAGGTTTTTCATAGTGGATTAGTAGACCCCCGTTTACATGGCTGGCCTGCGCGGAGTGTATCCAGGGATGGGTAACAAGCATTTTTTCCAGGCCGCGCCCTTGCGCCTTTGAAAAAGCGTGTTGCCCCCATCGGATGCGCAACCTGCCCGGTTTGTCGTATATGGTTTTATAACGCAAAACATCACCCATTTTTACGCTTCGGTTTCCTTCACCGAATCCATGTACAGGTCAGTAGCTTCCTCTTTTATGTTTTGGATTTTTTCCAACGCATCTTTTTGGATTTTCATTCCAGTCGCTACCCCTTGAACAGCCAATTTGTGCGCTGCCTTGCTCTTGAGAAAGGTCTTTCCAAGTACGGTAGCCACAACCCCACCCACGAAGAATAGGAACTTTTCATTTTTCAATAGTTTCATTTGAAACCATCCTCTCTTGAGTAATCTTGGTACACATTGCAGATAGTACGAAATCACAAATATAATTGCATGAATGGTAAACTATGCAGATGAGCATGTCAACATAAGCCAAATATAAAAATCTATGCTTGACAAGTGAAGTTAGCGTATGCTAACATGGATATATTAGGCAAGACTAACTCATTCAACCGCGCCGTAAAGCGCATTTTTTTCAGCATACAAGTTAGCTTCAACTAACTTGCGGAGGGACAAATATGGTAGGAACAGTAAGTCTATACAAGGCTCAAAAGAGCGTCCCCTTACAAGTGGCATCTGTGCCGGATGTAGGGTTGTTGCAAAACCTCGGATTGCGCGTTGGCACAAAGGTGGCTGTTCAGCACCGCTACGCTTTCGGAGGGCCGGTACTGTTGGATATTGAAAATTCTTTTTCCGTAGCACTTGGAAAAGACATAGCAACACAAATAATTGTTGGAGGGTTGCCAAAACATGAGTTGCCATGATGTCAAATTGGACGAGAGTGTCCTAAAAAAACCGAATAAAATTTTGCTTATAGGCAACCCGAATGTAGGCAAGAGCATCTTTTTTACCGAACTAACCGGGATTCATGCCGTAAGCTCGAACTACGCTGGAACAACGGTAAACTTTATGGAAGGCCGTCTCACGGTTGGTGGGAAGGAATATGTGCTGATTGATGCGCCGGGTACATATTCGTTAGAGCCATCTTCAGAAGCGGAAGCTGTGGCTTCGCGCCTCATGGAGAGCGGGGCTTTAGCCATTGTTTGCGTGTTGGATGCTTCCAATTTGGAGCGCAACCTTCACCTTGCGATGGAGCTTAGGCAACATAAAATCCCGTTGGTATTTGCATTAAACCTTGCCGATGTCGCCAAGCGAAAAGGTATAGACATTAATGCCAAACTTCTTGAACAGGAACTGGGTGCCCCGGTCGTTGAAACTATCGCAGTAAAAAAGCAGGGGCTGGATGAACTTGTACTTAGATTAGGGGAAGTGCTGGATTCACCGAAAAACTGTGCTGATTCACCCTGCGGCAGTTGTTCCTCATGCCAATATACAGAGCCGGGGGACAAATGGCTTTCCGCAAAGGAAATCACATCGCGTGTCGTCAAAGTGAATACCGCAAACCCCAGCTTCCTGGACAGACTTGGAAAGAAAATGGTTAAACCATTTCCCGGTCTGCCGATTGCGTTCCTTGCATTAGCGTTGTTGGTTGGTGTGGTGGTTTTCGGTGGTCGGATGCTGCGGATGCCGCTCATTATGCTGACGGACGGTTTAATTATTCCGTTTTTCAGGAATTTATTTGAAGGTATCTTTGCTATTTTTGCATCGGAGGGCGGTCAGCTTTCCTATCGCTACCTATTTTATGACGGCGGCTTCCAAACAGGATTTCGGATATTTACAGATGGCGCATGGATGTCGGCTGATTATGGTGCCTATGCCGCTGTCGGGGGCTTCGCCAGCGTTCTTCTGAATGTCTTGATTGGTGAATACGGTATTTTCGTAATCAGTTTCCAATGGATAATCGCATTGATTTTGCCTTATGTGTTCTCGTTTTACATCGGCATCACATTTTTGGAGGATTCGGGATATTTACCGAGGGTCAGCGTTCTTTTCGACAACATCATGCGCAAGCTGGGTGTACAAGGCGGCAGTTTAATCCATGTGTTTTTGGCATTGGGCTGTGCAGTACCCGCTATCCTTGGAAGCAGAACAGCTACCACTAAAAAAGAAAAAATGATGATTGCAACGGTGATTTGTTTTGCTGTGCCATGCATATCACAAATAGGCGCGTTAGTTGCTTTGATGGGTGCTTTTTCGTGGTGGATGTCGCCTTTGATGCTGTTGTTTGCCATGTTCTTGTTCGTTGTCGTGGCGTTGATTGCCGGAAGGATAATTAAAGGGAAGGTAGACCCGTTAATTATTGAAGTCCCCAATCTTCTGATGCCGACCCCAAAAACATACTTTAGAAAACTTTGGATTCGTATGAGGCATTTTTTGAAAGATGCGGAGCTGCCAATGCTTGCCGCAGTATTTCTTGCCGCTATTCTGGCGGGAACCGGTGTTCTCAGTATTATAGCCAATCAAGCGCAGGTTCAAATGATTGTCAGCGGATGGTTGGGAATGCCGGAAGAAGCCGTTGTGTCGCTTGTTTTGGGCATTGTGCGCCGTGAAATGTCTGTAGCACCTTTACTCATCCTTAATCTCACCTATTTGCAAGTGTTTGTTGCCGGTGTTGTTTCTCTGTTGTATTTACCGTGTCTTTCTGTGTTTGGCATTCTTGCAAAAGAATTTAAGTTAAGATTCGCTGTTGTTATTTTTGTAGGCACTGTTGTTTCAGCAATTTTTGTTGGTGGTGTCATAAACCAAATCGGCCAGTTGTTTATATAGGCTACTGTTTAGGGAGCGAAGGAGTGTGAAAAACGAAGAAAAAAGCGAAAAAAGTCTTTTGTTTATGGCTCTGTACAAGGCATTGGGTTTTATGAACCAAAAATAAATAATCTAAGAAGGAGAAGCAAAATGGTAAAAAAAATAACGCGCGCATTACTATTCAGCGTACTTGCGATGGCATTGCTGACCACAACCGTATTAGCGCACGAGATAATGTCGGAGTTTTCACCAAACCCCGGTGTAAACGAAGGGGTAGTTGAATTTTTCTTCGATAATTATGAGTTAGCAAGTTTTATCGGAGTTACGGTATTCGACACTGCCGGCGTACAAATTGCGAGCGGTGTCACCGACGCGATGGGGAGATTTGACTTCTCTGCTTATGAAAATGTCGGACATATAATAGGGCGATATGACGATGAGCACATACAAATCCACATTGTCGCTGAAAGAACTATGTATATTGTCGGCATGGATTTCGCAGGCACTTATGTTCCTTACCATCAGCTTGACCAGTTGCTTCGCGGCTTTGTGCTGTCGCGGTGGTGGCTGAACATATTTGTGTTGGCAATCCCCGGAGGTATCCTTGTTGCATCGGTCGTCTTTTTCGGTGTGAAAGTATACTTAACAAAATCAGATAAGAAGGGAGGCATGAAACAAAATGAGCAAACTGCTTAAAGCAAAAACCTTCAAAGCGTTTGTCGCAGTATTTTTGTCAGTCATCATGCTTTTTGCGGCGACTATCCCCGTTTACGGACACGGATTGTTTGTGCTAACAAGCCCCGCAAGAGAAGCGGGACACGAGTTTGGTTCGCCATTGCCTTCACAAGCGACAATTCTTGCAGAGATTGGCGAAACGGTTATCGTAACCGGCGGCTGGGGCTATAACTTCTTAGGCCCCGACGGTGTTGTTCACACAGGGTTTTATCATCGTGTAACCCTTGTAGACCCTTATGGAACAAGAACGTTGCTTGACCACAGTTGGTTTCATCAGCGCGATGGCCGCGACGATAGAAGTGGTGCCCCGGTTCGCATTGTTCCCTTTGCGCAAATAGGAACGGGCGCGTTCCCCAGCGGCGGCAGGCATAATGTATTTTTGCAGACTTCTTTTGTGCCGGAAAGCGACGGATACTATCAAATCATATTCGAGCGTTTTAGGCCGGCTGGCAATTTTGCCACGGTCGGTCATGCAAATTACGGATTGCTTATGGTGGATACGGCTCACACGGTTGTGATGGTGGGAGACCCTGACCATACAGATGAAGCCACGGGCTTTGCAAACCCTATCGGAACCGGGCGGCTGGAAGTTGTCCCATTCATTGATATCGGACGGCTTTCCCATGATTATGACGAATACTTTGAAGGAACTTTGCTGTTGGACGGCACTCCGCTGCCTAACCAACGTATCAGAGTCAACATTCCCGGTGTTGGTATTCTGGACGGTTCGGGCGGGCATAACGACTTTATGAGACCGGACGATTTTTCAACCGACGCAAACGGAAATTTCCGCGTACCGTTGCCGCGCATGGGCCCAACCTCCCCCGGTCACTATTCAATACAAGTACCTGCGTTGCAACTCATTGATACGCCGGGGACACTGCGCGCAACAGACGGAAGTGATGTGTACGGATATGTAACCCGTGGAACGGGAGAAGATGCGGTAACGACATGGGAACGCATAACGTACACAAGAATATCCGAAACGTTCCTTTTCCATTTTTTCATTCCTGCCGGCGATTATCGCATTGTAGTAGCGGCACCCAGACCTGTTGAAAGACCTGACGCGCCACCCCCGGCAGCCGCGACCGCGGAAACACAACCGCAAAGCGGTGGAAATACGCATGTAAGCACGCAAGGCAACCCCAATACGCCTGTCAACATCATGGAGATTGAACTGCCCTCCCTTTTTGCCACTGCTAACATAATAGGCTTCATCGGTGGCAGTGTGATGTTGTTCGCGGCAGGTTTGTTTTTCGGATTAGGGATTGCGAAGAAAAAACGGTAAACAACAAAAACAAAATAAAAGGAGATTATTATGAAAAAAATCATCACCATTGTATTGGCACTTGTTATGATGATGGCACTGTTAGCGTCGTGTGCGAGCGGGGACGAAAATGGTGGCGGGGCCAATAATCCCGCCGCGCCCATTACCGGCAACAATGCTGCTAACGACACCGGTGCCACAACCGCACCCAATGTTTCAAACGGCAGCCCCTTCGCCGGCTTGAATCCGCAACGTGTTTTCGTCTTAGACCACACGGCACTTGACATCATTTACACCCTTGGTTTTGGTGACCGCGTCGTGGGTGTCTTGGGCGGAAGAAGTGCTTCGGATGCCGCGCACTTGGAACACTTCGTTATGGATGCCGCTGGCGTGAGAGTACTTGATATGCACCTTGGCGGTATAGGCGCAACTGTTACAGCAGCCGGAGGCGGAATATTTGCAAATGCGCCAAACACAAGAATTTTTGGCTCAACGGTATTCGGCAACAGAAGCGGCGATTTAGTTTGCGACATTACACATGCAAGACCCAATCTTGACGGTGGTAACAACCGCTTTGGTGTCGTTGCGTCGTTTGACGATGAAGAGCCGTTCATTTTGCACAATGTTTCTCAGTTAAATGCACAAGACGATGCACTCGTAGCACAGCTTCAAGCGATTACAGTTCCGACCCTCGTACAAACACCGGGTACCGGCGAGACAACATGGGCGGCTTTCACGGCGGCAGTTGCTAACGCCGCACCGGGAGACATTGTTCGCGTAGGGGCAAACCTGACTATGAACAGCCGCTTGATTATCGACCAAGACATTGTCATTTACGGCAACGGTTTTACCCTCACCAGAGCAGAAAATCTTGCCGGCGCGCCTATAATCATTCAAGGCGGAGCTGATGTGAATGTGACCTTGCAAAACATCGTTTTTGACGGAAACAATGTTAGCCTTGCTGTGCATTATGCCGACCCTGCAACCGCATATGACGGCGGTATCATCCGCTCCTTTGGCAATTTGACGATTGCCAATGCCGTATTCAAAAACGGCAACTCGCGAATGATTACCGGCGGTGTTGGTGTCGGTGGTGCGATTTCATCAAGCACACCTGCGGACAGCGAAGCGGTTACTCTTGCCATCTTTGACAGCTTCTTCTACAACAATTTTGCAGGTCGTCAAGGCGGAGCCATTCGCTCAACGGGCATACTATTTGTTGAAAACACCTACTTCATAAACAACACGGAAACACGCTCGGGCGGCGGTGCAATTTCAGCCAGCGGCCCCACCACAATCGTTGACAGCACCTTCTTCGGTAATATCGCCGCATTTGGCGATGTCCTTTCAAACAGCATGGGCGGTGCCATTCACTTTACGGGTACCAACCCAATGGAAATTGAAAACTCCATCGTAGTTGGCAACACCTCCGGCGCGATACCGACGGTAGACGGGGACGGTGCAACGACGAATGTCGAAGTTTTCTTAACAATTGACGCTGATTTAATCGTCATCGGACCGGCACTTGAGCATCTTTACGAAACCGTGTTCAGCCAAATTGCCCCGACAATGATTATCAATGCCCCCGCAGAACATCAAGAGGGACTATTGGCAGGGGCTTTCCAAGCAACAAGAACAATTGCGCCTCTTTGGAATGTCGAGGATGCGGCAGAAACACGCATCACAGACCTGACTGCAAGATTTAGCACGGTTTCGACAATGGTCGGACAAGGAAGCGGAATCGCAGTTACGTTGAATGCAGGTGCTGCCGCAACAGTATCCGACGGCGGTTTCCTTGTAGCTTCCGAAGAAGCATTTGAAAACAGCCTGCTCGCAGTTATGGGTTTTTCACATTTCAACCGTAATGCAATTCCCGAACATTTTGCGAGTACCGACGATATGAGCAATTACGCCGCAGACCTAATAGCGACGGCATATCTTGCGGGCGACGAGATTGAAATGACTTTGCAAGATGTCATGGATATGTTCATCGAATGGGTAGACGACAACGCAAACATCGACTTCGTTATCGTGTTCAATAACGACTTTGCAAGCATTAACGAGGCCGTAATCGGTCAAACCGTCCGCAATGCGGCGGGGGTTGTGACTTTCACACCCGACTATACAACTGTGCTCGCCATGCAAACATACGCCGGCGGTCGTTTAGCATTCTTCAGCAATACCTCAAATACAAATGGGTTGGGAAGAATAGCGGCACAGTTGGATGCGTTGGAAGCCATCTTCAGATGAACGAAATATTTTCAAGTAATCAAACCACTCCTGAAAGCCTGAGCAATCAGGTCTTTCAGGAGTGTGAATGTATTGAAAAAATACGGAAAACATCGCTTTCCGGCGCGGAATACTTTTTTGAACTTGCCGCGCAATATTTCAATATAGAACATATGCAAAAGCGGAACCCGAAAGTTATCGTGCTTGGAACGGCACTGCCGCCGGAAATACTTTATGCGTTTACTTCTGAGAATCCCCTTTGGGTTTTCGGAGGTAGCCGCACGATGACCGCTGTGTCGGACAGCGATGTCCCCCGCGATACCGACCCAATTTCCCGTGCGATGTTGGGGTATTTGCAAGCCGCGACCCAAATGGCAAAAACGGCTCTTGTGATAGTACCGTTGGTATCAGATAACCAGCGAAAACTTGCCTATATATTAAAAGACCAAGGATGGAATGTGGAAACCGTTCACTTACCGCCTTATGCAAGCATCGGCGGTGATGTGTACGACGATGAAATTAGGCGGCTTTGCGGCGTGCTTAGTATGCACCTGAATAAAAGATTACCGTCTTTCAAAAAAGCCGCGCTCTTTATGGAAAAAATCGGCGTTGCCATAAGACGCTTTACAAGTATTGCGTCAGCACGCCCCGGTCATATTTCGGGCAGTGCAAGGATGCTCATACTCAACAGTTTTTACATGGCACAAGATTTGAACCGTTGGTTAGCGCAACTTTCAAAATTGTCTGACGAACTGGATTCAATCCCCGCTACATCGGCGCACACGCAACCGAAATTTTTACTTATAGGCTCACCCGTATATTTTTGCTGTTATAAAATCCCGTTGTTATTACATGATATAGGTGCTGATTTATGTGCTTATATTGACCCCGGTCTGTATCGCTTTGCCGCACCGCGCACAAGCGGCAAAAACATCACGCGCTCATCAATTGCCGCCGCACAATTGAATTACGATATGTCCGGCGCATTCATAGACAACGATATACTGCTATCGGCACTTAAAGAGCAGGTTGAGCTGACTAAGCCCGACGGCGTGATATGGCATATACTCCGCGGTCAAAACGAGTACGATTTTGAGTTGATACGGCTGGAAAGTTATATCACAGATAACTTGGATATTCCTGTGTTCCGATTGGAAACAGACTATCAATATCAAGATGTTGAACAAATGCGCGTCCGCATGGAGGCATTTGCGGAATTAACATCGCACCGTAAAACTTCTCAAAAGGAGGGCGGCTCGTGAGAAAAATAGTAGATAAAATCAGACAACTTATATTCAAGACAACATTTTCTACAATTGTTTTTGCGGTGGCCGCAATATCCATAGCGATTGCTATTGCGTACTTTTCGGATTCTGTGGTGTTTTTTGAATTTGACATGACCCCTTCTGCCTATCAAGTTGTCACAGAGCGCGCAGACCATCAAAAGCCCGACCATGCGCCGATTTCATTTGCGTACCAAGGCAATACGATTATCCTTTCAACCTGTTATACAATTGACGAAGATACGCCTATAGAGCTTTTCGCTACAAGCCGATTTGGTGCGGTAAGACTCAGCGAAGAAAATATGGCGGATTTAAGTCCGTATTTTTTAGGCAGCTTTATTGCCGTTTTTCCTGTTCAAATTGTGCCGATTGAAGGTCAAACAATCCCCCGCCGGGTTTCTATGTCGGTTAAAACCGATTTGCGGGTAATTCAATCAAATGCCGCACAAACGCCCATGCTTAATGATTCCAGGGTAATGTTGGAAATTGGTTTAAGCAATGCGCGCCGTATTTTTGTATATTATGGTGGAATCCCACTTAGGAATATGAACATTTATGTTCATTTTTCTGACGGAAGAACAGAGTCGCGTGTAACCGACGCATATGGCTATATCCCCGGTGTTTCCATAAGAGAAATCCGCCGTGGGGTGAGTGTTGAATACTCACCGAACTTAATAAACACCTTTATACAATCGTATATGCCGCAAAATGCGCGGGTGCTGTCGCCCGCCATCATGCCGCTTTTAATTCTGACAGTAATGACTGTCGTCACTATCGCCTTATGCATAATAATACGGAATATTTACGAAAAACGTACACAAAGCACTAATTATAGAATCGAAAAAGGCCGCCGCAGCCGTGTTAAACTGCGCGGCAAGCCGATTTTTGTAATGGTTCGCTGGTGTGTGATGATTGTCAGTTTTGTCACCCTTGTTTGGGGCGGAAGATTGTTTGGCGTATGGTTTGAGGAAGTTACCATACCCGTCTTTGCTTGCGGGCGGAACAATGAGGAACAACTGGTCGGCAGTGTGTGCTACTACATGTCCAGCTTAAATGTGCTGTTTACTTTACCGTGGCAAACGATTGCCTTATTCTTCGCAGGGTTGATTATACCGCTTATCTTGTTTGGACGTTTGCTGTGTGGGTTTGTTTGCCCGATGGGACTTGTGCAGGATGGCTTGCATGTTGCCAGACAAAGTACGCGAACGAAAGGCATTCCCTTAACAGAAAAATTGTACGGGCGGCTTTCCCTCATTAAGTGGACATTTGTGTTGTTGTTTTTGGGCATGGCATTCGTATCCCTTGATTTTTGCATGATTTGTCCCGTTGGTGTGTTCTCGCCAGCTCTTGCAGGTTTTAAGTTTAGTATATTCGTCGGCGGATTCATTGCGTTGTTTGTGCTTGTGGGTAGTTTTTTCAAACATCGTTTCTTCTGCGTGATATGCCCGCTGGGTTTAATTATGGGGCTGTTCCACAAAATATCACTGGTTCGCTTGAAAAAAGACTGCACAGCTTGTACCGAATGCGGTGCCTGCTACGAAGCCTGTCCGATGGGTATCAAGTCGATATACACCGAGCGGGAAAAGAGTGATGTGACAACCATCAACTGTATCCTTTGCGGCGAATGTGTCCGTCACTGCCCTGAAACAGATGCCCTTGCCATCACTGTCTGCGGCAAAAAAATATATAACGCCAACCGTGAAAACTTCATGAAGCACATAGCCAAACCAAAAAAACACGAAAATTGCAACGGAGGAGGGTGTGCAGGATGCAAGCATCAATAAATGAACGGCGGCAAGAGCGATTCGTCAACAAATCTGCCGCCGTTGCCTCCAAGTATTTACGCCGTATGGAGGAAATGTCGGGATTGCCTGACGCTATGCGCCCGTTTTTGGATGTATTAAAGGATATTTATATCAATTTTTCAGATGTGAAGCGTCCTGAAGGTACTAAAACCATCGGCACATACTGTGTCATGGTGCCGCAAGAGCTGATATATGCGTTCGGTGCGGTGGCGGTCAAGTTATGCAGTGGAAATTTCACCGCCTTTTCCATCGGTGATGATATAACGCCGCGGGATGCCTGCCCGCTGGTTAAAGCGATTGCGGGGGTTGGCGATATTCGGAAATTGCCGCTTTACGACAATTGCTCGCTGATGGTTGTGCCGATTACTTGTGACTGCAAGAAAAAGTTAGTGTCAATACTTGCCGAATATACGAAGGTACATATACTTCCTGTGCCTTCACAGCGGCAAGACGATGATGTCAAGGAGCGGTATTTAGAGGAATTATACGCGTTGCTTCCGGCACTTGAAGAAGCAACAGGCAACAAGATGACCTATGAATCATTGACACGCGGGGTAGAAGCCGTCGGGCAGGCACAGCATCAGTTTTGGCGGTTCATGAAGTTTCGCCGGCAGCCGTCACCCCTTATGCGCGGAACACATGCTATGGCGGTTATGAACGCGCTGTCATATATGCCGATTGATGACTGGACGGATGCGCTTATTGCACTGAACGACGAACTGGACAAACGAGTATCGGAAGGGTATCGGATAACAGAGAGAAAACTGCCGCGCATTATGCTTACAGGCTCACCGGTAGTATTCCCGAACATCAAAGTGCCGATGCTGATTGACGAGATGGGCGGCGCACTCATTGCCGACGAAACCTGCATGGGCGACCGCTTCATGTACGACCCCCTGGTTGTCGTGGATAAAAGTTTTGACGGCATTATGCGCGCTATGGCTAACCGTTATATTCGCCCGTGTTCTTGCCCGACCTTCTGTGATGCGTCCACGCGAATTTATCGTTTGAAGCAGATGGTAAAAGACAATCAAGTCGAAGGTGTGGTTTATCATGTGCTTCGCGGCTGTTTTGTCTACGACTTTGAATATACCATCGTTGAGCGCGAGCTTAACAGCATCGGTGTCCCCGTAATCCGCGTGGAAAGCGATTATAATGAAGAAGATATCGAACAACTGCGCGTTCGTATCGAAGCATTTATCGAACTGTTGAAATTTTCACCGAAAGCGAAGGAGGTAAAATAATATGTCAAAATATTATATCGGGCTGGACGGCGGTTCTACTTATATAAAAGCCGCGATAATCCGGGGTAACGAAGTAATTGACGCGCAAGTGTGTTCAACAGGTATCGCAAACAACGATGCGGCGAAAAAATTGGTTGACGATATGCTTTCAAAAGCTGGTATCGACAAAAAAGACGTGGGCTACATCATGGCAACCGGGTACAGCCGTAAGATATTAGATTTAGCCAACGAGGATATAAGCGAAATAACCGCACACGCATATGGCGTGAGAATCACTGCACCGGAAGGGTACAAACCCGGCATGATTATCGACATTGGCGGGCAGGACTGTAAAATCATTTATTTGGACAGCAACTATGCCGTCAAAAACTTTGCCATGAACGATAAATGCGCCGCAGGAACCGGAAAATTCCTTGAAGTCATGGCTGACATGCTTGAAACAAGCATCGAAGAAGTTGGGCAAATTTCCCTTGAAAGCCGCGAGCCGTGCGATATCAATAGCACTTGCGTTATCTTTGCGCAATCGGAAATCATCTCCCTTGTGGCGCGGAAATTTGACCGAAAAGACATCATCGCGGGAATGCACCTTTCTATGGTAAAACGGATTATCAAAATGATGCGGAAAACTGATAAAGACGGCGATATTCTGATGACCGGCGGCGGCGCGCTTAATGTGGGCATACACAAAATGTTCGAGGATGAACTGATGCACGATGTATTCGTTGCGAAGTATGCGCAGTTTAACGGTGCAATTGGTGCGGCGTTGCTCGCTTCCGAACATGAAAAGGCGGAAGAATAAAATGCCCTTTGCTCATTTATTACCAATTATAACCGTTGCCGCAACCAAGGGGTTAGGGTGTGGGGTGGCGTGCGGCGGTGCGTGCGGAAATCCTATGACAAAGCTGTTTTTGGGTGCGTACCTGTTTACCCACAGCGGGAAAGTGAAGAGAAGTGTCGCTGCATTCATTGCTTTTTATGCGGGTAAAATCACGGCGGTGGTGCTGTTATGCGTTATCGCGGCGTTGCTTGGCACTCGCATTATTGATGAAAATGGTATGCTGTTTGGGGTAAATTTATTATTTTCGGTACAGATTTTCATTTTTGTTTTTGCGCTTGTACTGATAGGGCGGTGGATATACCTTCATGTGATAAAACCCGCCGAAGCCCCGTGTGGCGATTGTAATGGCAACGCACACAGGGGCAAACCAAAGTGGAGGTTTCCTTTGGTAATATGCGGATTTATCAGCGGAATCTCGCCGTGTGCGCCGTTAATATTGGCAGTCGGCTATGCCGCAACGCTGTCGGTCTTAGATGCGGTAGTAGTCGGTGTTGTGTTCTCGGTAGCAAGTTCTGTTTTGCCGCTTTTGCTGATTGTGGTTTTAACAGGCGCTTTGTCTGGTGCAATGTTTAAGGAGCTTCCGGCAAAAATCCGATATTTTCAACTTGCGTCGTATGTTTTGATTACGGCAGTATCAGGATATACAATAATAACGCTTTTATAATGTAAGGCGTTTTAGTGGAGGTATTAACATGGGAAATGCAAAGAAGGTTATCGTTTGTTTAGCCGCCGGAACACTTGCGGTTGCTTATATATACGTTGGGGGACGAGCAATTATCCTCGACCGAGCGACAAGCAACGCAGATTTTCTACCGCCGCCGTCGATTGTATTGACAAGCGGGCGTGTAGTGGTTCCTGGCGCGGTATCCATATCGGCATTTGACCGAAACACGGCAGAAGAATTTGCGGCAGCGTTTTTTGACGGTGCTGAAGAAGAGCCGACTTTAGACGAATTTCTGCGCGTTTTTTTCTGCGATGCGTGTAGTAGGCGATGTCTGCTTCTCACACCGCGCTGTGTTGCAGGGCGTATGCGCAATAACCAAGCCACAGCCATACACGCCGAAATGTTCCCGGAAGCCGTTGTAACGGGAGGGATGAGTCAATGAAATATCTTTCTATTGTGTTCGTGCTATTCATGGCAGCATTTCTGTTGATTCCTATGTCCACGCACAATGTTGAATTTGTGGTAATGGGTGATGGGGATGTTCGATTTCAATACGCAGACGAAACACCCATGGTAAACGCCGAAGTCCGTGTAATTGGCGGACATATGCGCCCTGTTTCCATTGCAAGAACCGACGAGTACGGCATTTTTAATTATAGGCCCTATTTCGGTACGGCTGTGCGCCTGGAAGTAAATCACAATGGTTACACGGTGAATTTTGTTGTTCCCGAAGTAAGCCCTATTACTGTTATCAGCGACAGAGGTGTGCGGTTAGAAACCATTGTGCCGGCAGGGTCAGGAGGACGGCTCTCTGCGGCATCGCTGTCTTTCATTTATATCAGCGTTGCTTTTGTTGTGGCTTTTATCGCAATTTTTATCATTAATAAAGTGCGCGGCAAGAAACCGATTGCGACTAAATCGCAAATCGTACACAGCAGAAGAATGCCGCAACGTAGCGATTTTGCTGTTTAATCATCCGAGGGGGTACGGTTTTGGCGCGGATTCTCACGGCTATTACACAAAAAATTGAGTATTGGGCTTCAGAAGTTGGAATTTTATATAATTTAGCAGAAAAATACTATGTCAACATAGTGGCAAATGAAGCTTATTTGGCAGGGATAAATCAAGATGACCACATACTTTGTATCGGAGGCGGTCTTTGTCCCTTTTCTGCGATTTTATTCCACCAAATGACGAAAGCAAGGGTTACGTTTATTGATAACAATGAAAACTGTATACCAAAATTGAGAAGGGTTATAGAGCGGTTGGGGTTAAGCAGCCACATAGATGTATTTTTGCAAGATGGCTCCAATCCATATATATTATACGCAGATTATTCTGTTGTGCATTTGGCCTTGCAAGTTTATCCTATGGAGCAGGTATTTACCGCAGTAGAGAACGGTATAATTCCGGGTACAAAACTATTGGTGAGACAACCGCGAAAGCAATTAAATGATGTGTACAGCAAGTTTTCCAATACAATGCTCACTTACTGTTCCTGTGCTAAGCATGAGTCACGCAATGTCGGAAGCACTTTTATATATATAAAACAAGAAGAAGCGGAAATTCTTTATAACGAAAAAATGGATAGTGATGATAGCAATTATGCCGTTACCAATTGTCCTGTAGTCGTTAGGCATTGAAGCGTTATTATCTCTGCCTCATATATGGTAGCTATGTTTCCAATTATTTAACTTTGCTACGATTGGGGTTGCAATGCTGTTGATTTGGTTATATATAATAATAAATTTTGAATTGCGGAGGTGCAATATGATAATTAAATCATCGGCAGAAGATTATTTAGAAGCAATCTTTGTGCTTTCCGAAAGACAGGGCAGGGTGAAATCGGTAGATGTCGCTAATCACATGAATTTTTCAAAGCCGACCATAAGCATACAAATGAAGCATTTTCGCAATAATGGATATATTTTCTTTGACGAAAAAAGATATATTTGTTTGACTGAAAAAGGAGAGGAAATTGCGCGACGCATACATGAGCGACACATCATTCTTTCTAAAATTTTAATGGCTATTGGTGTCTGTGAAGAGCAAGCATATGAAGATGCATGTAAAATAGAACATGCTGTTAGTAACGAAACTTTTGATTGTATTAAAGTGTTTTATGATAAGTTATTGGAAATGAATGTGCGTTAGCTGAATTTAATAAAAAATGTCGCACGGGTGAGCGACATTGGGCGTTAGCTCCTATGAGTAAGGAGGCAAAAATGTCATCATCACAAAATCAGCGTGCTAAATTGTTATTGCTTATGAAAATATTACATGAAAAATCCGACGAGCAAAATCCAATAACGATGAACACGATTATTGCCAGACTTGCTGGGTATGATGTCCATGCCGAACGCAAATCAATTTATAACGACCTAGAGGTTCTTCGGAATTAGGGCTTGGATGTAATAACGGTAAAAACCAAAGCGCGTGGGTACTACATAGGCCACCGTCAGTTCGAGCTTCCCGAATTAAAGTTGTTGGTGGATGCGGTTCAGTCCTCGCGTTTTATTACGGAAAAAAAGAGTAAAGAGCTTATTGCTAAGCTGTCCTCGCTTACAAGCCAAGCCCAGGCTGCTGATTTGAAACGGCAGGTTTTTGTAACCGGACGCCCAAATTCATTCAATGAGCAAGATGATTGTTTCGCAGTTAATCAGTGCCGTTCGGGTATCAAAGGATTATGTAATCGAAGTGGACTTCAAAATCAGCGAGAAACAGCTTGGTCTTGAAAATGAATACGAGGCATCTGCTGAGAAAGCCCCGAAACAAAAAAAGCGGCGGAGCGCTCCGGAATTATAACATGGTGTTTGGGGGAGGTGGCGCAAGCGGTAGAAAGTCCACCAAACTGAGTCGCCTGTTACTTCGTTGAAATAATTATGAAAAAGGAAAAGCCTTGAAAACACTGGATTTTCAAGGCTTCGGGATGGAGACGAGGGGAGTCGAACCCCTGACCTCTTGAATGCCATTCAAGCGCGCTCCCAACTGCGCCACGCCCCCAGGTTGTGCAACGCACGTACTATAACATATCCCAGTTATACAACGCAAGGGGCACGTTGCAACAGGCGTGGCCGAACCGCGTTGAATGCGCTTCACTCACTCCTGTTACCTCAATATAGTGAGCATTTTTGGGGCGAATCAAATCACCGGCCACATTGACGAGGTTGGAAATAGGGGATATAATCGGTGGAAATACTGCCGTTTCGGGGAGTAGCGCAGCTTGGTAGCGCGCTTGGTTCGGGACCAAGAGGGCGCAGGTTCAAATCCTGTTTCCCCGATGTATGAGAGAGCCTGTAGATTTAACATTCGCAGGCTTTTTTCATGCTTGCAAATTGGTTGAATACCCTTTAAATTACCCTTCAGAAGAAAAGCGGTTTATGAGGGCGTCCATTTGTTGCGCGCTGTTTGTTTTCATTTTTTATACTACTCTCCGGTAAAAAAACAGACACTGACGCGTGCTTTTTCCGCAGGGGGGGCGGCCATAGCAAATTAATTCGAAATCGGTCACGCCTATCGCGGCAAAATCGCCCGAAGGCCCAAATCTACTTCGTAGATTTGTCTTTACTGCACGTTTTGCAGTTTCGGGTGCCGCTCTGCCGGGAGTGTTTCTCATTGAATTTGCTATATGCGAGGTCTTGCGTATTCTTCGATACATATTATATAGTATGGAGAGGAAGCAAGGGGGGGATGGGTCATGACGCTGGGTGTATTGTTTTCCAACGTGGACAACTTCGCGCAGATGGAAATGTGGCGGGGTATTAATGATTTTGCGAAGCGGCGCGACATTCATCTGATAGCGTACATGGGGACGTATCAGAGTAGCCATGACGATTTCGCGTCTCATTTAGACACCTGTTTCGAGGCGATTTGTAGCAGTAAAGCCTTGGACGGTGTTATTTTATTTTCCGGGTTTATTTCCCATCTGGTGGGGGGTAGCGAGGTGTACAACGCCTATGTGAAGCGGATTCCCCCGCATATCCCCTGCGTTTCCCTTTCCCAGGTGGTGCCGGGTGTGCCTACGGTTATGACGGATAATATCGGCGGGATATACGATGTGGTGGAGCATTTAATCCATGTCCACGGGAAGAAGCAAATTGTTTTTGTCCGGGGGCCCGAGGGCCATCAGGAGGCCGAGGACCGGCTGATGGGCTACAAGCAGGCCCTGCTGGACAATAAAATCCCCTTCGACCCCGCCTATGTGGTGCCTGGTGATTTCAGCCATGAGGGGGCGCGGCGGGCCACGGTGGAATTGCTGGATAAGCGCGAAATCCCCTTCGACGCCGTAGCCACCAGCGACGATATTACCGCTATCCAAATCCTCACCGAGTTTAAGCGCAGGGGGATTCAGGTGCCTTCCGAGGTGGCGGTTACGGGCTTTGACGACAACCGGGACGCGGCCACCTTTATCCCCTCGGTGAGCACCTCGCGGCAGGATTTCTATGCCATGGGACTACAAAGCGCGGAAATACTGTTGCGCGTTATCGGTGGCGAAAAGGTGGATAGGGTCAGCTACGTGCCGTCGGTGTTTATTGCGCGGCAGTCCTGCGGGTGCTTCAAGCGGGATTTTGGCGGGGCGAAAAAGGCAGTGGACGAAGTGGAGGCTTCCTCTTTGATACCCTTTGTCCTGCAAAAGCTCATGCCCCTTTTCGCGCCGGAAATTTCGCCCAACCGGGCCCAGGGCTTGATTGTGGGCCTGGCGAAAAAAGTAATGGAGCATCCCTTCCAAAAGGAAGAATTTTTGAATATGCTTGACGAGATGCTGGTGGTCTACAGCCACCGCTCCAAGAATTATAAGGTCTGGCATGGGGTACTCAACGCGCTGATGATAGGCACCCAGCGGTACGCCCGGGAAGTGGGGAATACCCATCTGGTGCTGGAAACCCTGGTTCACGCCACCACGTTGGTAAACGATATCTCCACCAACGAGGACAGAGCCCACGAGAATCACCAGAGCGACATACGGCTGACCCTGCGGCGGGTGAGCAACGCGCTGGTGCTCATCTTTGACATTGATATACTGGCCGGCGAAATCTGCCGGTTGCTTCCCGATGTGGGCATCCATATGGCACTGGTGGGCTTGTACAGCGGCCCCGTCCGAAGCGGCGAGCCCGGCGCGGACCGCACCATAGAGACATTGATTGGCTTCGACGGCGAAAAACGCTTTAACATCCCCCAAAATGTATGGAGCCCTATTTTATTCTCGGATTTTTCCACGATAAAGGATTTCGACTTCAACCGGGAGCGGCGGACGCTGTTTTTTATCCCTTTGTTCTTCAAAGAAAATGAAATGGGGGTAATTATTTTGCCCTTTGACCCGGAAATCGCGGTTCATGCCTATGAAACCCTCCGGGTGAATTTGTCCACCGCCATCAAGGGCGCGGAGCTGATTACGAAAATCCAGACCATTTCCATTACCGACGAGCTGACGGGCCTGCTCAACCGCAGGGGGTTCTTCCAGTTCGTCTATTCCCGCATGGAATTTATGAACCGCAACGAGGGCATGGTGCCCACGGTCATGTTTATGGACATGGACGGCCTGAAGATGATAAACGACACCTACGGCCACAAGGAGGGGGACCGGGCCATTGCCGCCTTCGCAAGCATACTGAAGGAAACCCTGCGCAAGGAGGACATCATCGGCCGGGTGGGCGGGGACGAGTTCGTCGTCTTCTCAGCCATAAAGGACAAGGAAACGGGCGGGCATGTGGTAAACCGGCTTAGGGCCAAAATAGACGAATACAACGCCAGGAACCTGCACCCCTACAAGGTGGCGTGCAGTATCGGTAGCGTGGTGCTTGAAGAAACCACCAAGGAATGCTTCGAAGCCGCCATCCTCAGTGCCGATGCCGTGCTGTACGAGGAAAAAATGGAGAAAAAGAAGCAGGGAATATCCCGCCCGCTGTAAGCCCGGCTATAGCGTCACGTTGTTTTCTCCGCCACTTCCCCGCGTGCGCGCAAGTCTTGTAGAATCTCGGCGTGGAATGCCTCGGTGATTTTGTACTTCACCCGCCACAGGATAAAGCTGGCGGCGATGAGGGTCATGGGCAGCACCAGCATGGCGGTGCGCATGATGAGCAGGCTCTCGCCGGTGACGTAGTATGCCGATGGCGCGTCCTGTATGCCGGAGAAGATGAGGGTATTGATTACGATGCCGCTGCCGATGGCGGCCCCCATTTTATTGATGAGGGGCTGGAGGGAGAAGGAGATGCTTTCGTTGCGCTTACCCAGTTTCCAATGGCCGTAGTCCACGCTGTCGGCCAGGAACATGAGCATGAGGATTTGGATAAAGCCCTGCCCGGCAAAAAGCAACACCCCGGCGATGCCGATGAAGACCATGGTGGTCACGGGGGCGAAGAAGAAAATAATATACCCGGCGGTGACAATGGCGAAGGCGAAGGTAAATAGCGTCCGGCGGCTGAAGTGCTTGGCGAAAAAGGGGAACACCGCCAAAGCGGTAATCTGGCTCACCCCCAAGATGCCCGCGAAGACCGCGTACATACCCACGTCGCCGTAGTCGTATTCGAAGAAGTAAATCCCGAAGGTGGTGGTGGTGATGTAGCCAACCATGAAAAGAACCATGGCGATGGCGGTGTAGAGGAGCTGGTCGTTTTTATAGATGATTTTAAGTAGCTCCCGCAAAGGGGTGTGCTGGGGCTTGGCGGTGATGAGTTTCGGCTCCTTCACCCCGAAGAGGGTGATGCACATGCTCAGCATCATGAGCACGGACACCCCGATGGCAAAGACCGTATACCCCCGGGCCAAAGAGCCGAAGCGTTCCCCCAGCATCCCCGTAATGGGCACGATGCCCACCACCACCACAAACATGCCCACGCTGGCGCAAATGCGCGCAATGGAGCCGATTTTCTCCCGTTCCTTCTGGTTCACGCTGATGGCGGGGAGCATGGACCAATAGGCAATGTCGTGGGTGGTGAAGGCGATGCCCCACAGTACATAGATTACCGCGAAGCGCGCAATGTACCCCGGCGTGTCAAAGCCGCCGAAGTCTGTGAAGAGCAGGACGGTCATAATGGGCGAGAGCAAAGTGCCCACCGCAATCCAGGGCTTGAACTTGCCCCAGCGGGTGCGGGTATTGTCCACGATGACGCCCATCAGCGGGTCTGTCAGCGCGTCGAAAATCCGCGCCCCCACGATGATGCCCCCCAGCCAGAACATGGTGGAGGCGGGCAAGGCCAGCGCGTCGGTGAGGAAAAAAATCAAATACATACTGAACAGGGCATATACCATATCCCGCCCCACGGTGCCCAGCCCGAAGGTGTAGCGGTTGCGGCTATACATGGCTGCATATCTCCTCATAGGCCCGGGTCATGCGTTCGTCGGGGTCCTTTATGGCCTTGAAAATCGTGTGGATATAGCCCTTCTCCCGGATGATTTCCTTACTTTTGGCCAGTTGCAGGTCAAAGCACCAGGCCATGACAAAGAACTGGAAGTCCACCCGGGTTTTCCGGTGGGCGTTGTCGGCCAGGCGATGGTTCATGATGCAGTCGTATAGGGCGTCGGAGAGGTGGTGCTCCTCGGAGAGGGGATGGACCCGCTTGTGCAAATCACGGGGGTAGCCCGCGGGGAAGGTGTGGGTATAGAGCCCGTCGATTTTGTCCGCGTCCCGGATGATATTTACAAAGCTTTGGGTGCGGCCGTCGTGGGAGAAATCCCCGGCGTATTTTTTGTTGTGCTGGCGAACGGCGGTGAGAATAATCTCCTGCTTGCTGGGGTCGATGCCGCTAAGTATATTGTTTTGGGCGATGATGTCCGCGCCGGTTTCCCCATGGTCCTGCGCGCCGTCATCGAAGGTGCCGGTCAGGCGCATCTGCTCCCACCGGCCTATATCGTGGAGGATGGCGATGGTCTTCGCCATGGCGATGTCCTCGGTTGAACCGGCGAAGACCGCCGTGGCCAGCCGCTCCGACAAATCCACCACCCGCAGGGTGTGCGCGTACTTCAATTTGTTAAGTATCTCCCGCTGTTCCTTGTTGAAGAGTATGGAATTGGTGTAGTAGACAAATATGTTTTTCACGGATTCATACATGGGGTACCTCCTTGCCCGCCCGCGCCTGGGTAATCATCATCTGCTTCAAGTTATATAATTGCTGGGACAAATCCACGGGCATGGGCTGGGGCCGCACCAGCCGCTTGTGCTCGTCCCACAGGGTATCGCGCTCGGTTTCGGCGTAGGCGCGGATATCGGCCACGGAGATATCCGGGTATACGCATTTCCCGTCCAGGAACACGGGCTCCAGTAGCTCGCGGACGGTGTAGCTCCCAGCGGGGAGGGTCATGCGCTTCCAGGTGGCCAGGGGGTCGAAGAGGGTCAAGGCTTCCCGGCTGTTGAGTTGCTCGTCGGCCAGGGTAATCAAATCGGCCTTCATTTTCCCCGTGGCGGCGTCGTATAGGCGGAAGATTTTCTTCACGCCGGGGTTGGTGACTTTGACGGGGTTTTCGCTGAGCTTGATTTTGGGCACGAAGGGGCCGCCGCCGGAGGAAAGGGCCGCCATCTTGTACACGCCGCCGAAGGCGGGGTATTCCTTGGAGGTAATCAAATTCGTCCCCACGCCCCAGAGGGCAATCCGCGCTCCCTGGGCCTTGAGCTCCGTAATCAGATGCTCGTCCAAATCGCTGGACGCGCTGATAACCGCGCCGGGGAAGCCGGCCTCGTCCAGCATTTCTCTGGCCCGCTTGGAGAGGTAGGCCAGGTCGCCGGAGTCCAGCCGGATGCCGTACAGGGTCAAATCCACCCCTTTTGCCTGCATCTCCTTGAACACGGTAATGGCGTTGGGCACGCCGGACTTCAGCGTATCATAGGTGTCCACCAGCAAGAGACAGGCGGCGGGGTACATGTCGGCGTAGCATTGGAAGGCCGCCAGCTCCGTGTCGAAGGACATAATCCAGCTATGGGCGTGGGTGCCCCGCACCGGCACATCAAAAAGCTGGCCCGCCAGCACATTGCTGGTGCCGTGACAGCCGCCAATCATGGCCGCCCGGGCCCCATAAATCCCCGCGTCCGGCCCCTGGGCCCGGCGCAAGCCAAATTCCAGCACCCTATCCCCCGCCGCCGCCCAGCACACCCGTGCGGCCTTGGTGGCAATCAGGCTCTGATGGTTGATAATGTTAAGCAAGGCCGTTTCGATAAACTGCCCCTCGGCCAGGGGTGCACTCACCCGCACCAAGGGCTCGCCGGGGAAAACCACGCTCCCCTCGGGCACGGCATAGATATCCCCGGTGAAGCGGAAGCTTTTTAAATAGGCGAGAAACGGCTCCCCAAAAGCCCCGGTGGAACGCAGGTAATCAATGTCCCCGTCTTCAAAGCGCAGGTTTTCGATATAGTGGATAAGCTGGGCCAGTCCCGCCGCCACGGCGTAGCCATTGCCGCAGGGGTTCTCCCGGTAGAACATGTCAAATACCGCCCACTGGCTCTTACCCGTGGTTTCCTGGGCGTGGTGGTAGGCTTGCATCATGGTGAGCTCGTAAAAATCCGTGAGCATAGTTAAATTACGCAAATAAATACCCCTTTCGATTTGGTTTGCCATTTGGTCAATCCTTTTCCCGTACACCTTTAATTCCAAGTACCAACCCTGCAATAATTATCCCAAATACAATAACATTCATAAAGAACCAAAGCCAGCCGCCTTGTGCCGCAAATATACCCAACGGTGACTTCAGATAAGGCATCTGTAAAATGAGAAGGAATATAATTCCCCCGATGAATAACGCGCTCCCAAATATAACTTTTTTCATTGCGAACCCCCCCCCTCGTTTACCCCTGGGATACACACAGCCCGAAAATCTCTTCCAGCCGTTCGTGCTCATTTTTTTCGTATAAATACCCGAACAGGGCCTCCAGCCCCGTGGCGTGGCGGTAGGCCACCGTGTCGGCGTTCTTTGCCCTGGACACGGAATGCAAATTGCGCCCCCGTTTGATAATGGCTTGCTCCGCTTCACTCAGCAACGGAAAAATGGCGTGATACATGGCCGCTTGTGCGGCGGCACTCACATATTTCCGCGCCTGGCGGTTCAACGCGTGCATGGACGCGCCGTTTTTGTTGCGCGCCAGTAGCATTTCCCGCACCCGCAGTTCAAATACCGCGTCCCCCAGGTAGGCCAGGGCGGCGGTGGCGGTAGAGGGCTTTACGTTCTCTTCCATATGACACCTGCGCGGGTATCCTCTAAGAGTATACCCTGCTTAGCCAATTCATCCCGGATGCGGTCCGCTTCGGCGAAGTCCCGGGCCTTTTTCGCGGCGGTGCGGGCGGCAATTTGGGCTTCGATGTCGGCGTCGGGAACGTTCCCGCCTGGGGACGAATGGGCTTCCTCCAGTGAGATGCCCAGCAAGCCGCACATGTGGGTGAGTTCCTCCAACAAGCCTGTAATCAAGGCCGACGACGGGCTTTCCCATTGGGCCAGCCCCGTATTTACATATTTCACCCATTCAAAAATGGCCGTCACCGCGTCGGCGGTATTAAAATCATCATCCATGGAGGCGTGGAATTTTTCCACGAAGGGCGCAGTGGAAGCGTTCCCTTCGCCCTGGGGCGCGCCCTCCGCCCGCTTCAAGGCTCCGTAGCAATTCCGTATCCGCTCCAGCCCCCGCCCGGCGGCGGCAATCAGCTCATCGCCAAACTCCATGGGCATCCGGTAGTGGCCGCTGAGCAAATAGAAGCGAATCACATCGTAGGGGAACCGCGCCGCTACCTCCCGCAGGGTTTGGAAATTGCCCCGGGACTTGGACATTTTTTTGTGGTCAACGGTGAGGATGCCGCAATGCATCCAGTAGCGGGAGAAGGGCTTGCCCGTGACGGCCTCGGTCTGGGCGATTTCGTTTTCGTGGTGGGGGAAGATGAGGTCCGCGCCGCCGCCGTGGATGTCGATTTCCTCTCCCAGGTATTTGTAGGCCATGGCGGAGCACTCGATGTGCCAGCCGGGGCGGCCCCGGCCCCAGGGGCTTTCCCAGAAGGGCTCGCCGGCCTTGGCGGGCTTCCACAGGACGAAATCCGCGGGGTTGCGCTTGTCGCTGTCGATTTCTATCCGCGCCCCGGCCAGCAGGTCGTCGGGGTTCTTCCGGGAGAGCTTGCCATAGTGAGCGGCCCGGGTGGTGTCGAAATAGACCGTCCCGCCCCTTTCGTAGGCCGCGTCCTTTGCAATCAGCTTTTCAACCATGGCAATGATTTCGGGGATTTCCTGGGTGGCGCAGGGATGCTTGTCGGCGAGCCAGACATTCAGGCTTTCCAAATCCTCCAAGGTGCGGGCGATGTAGGTGTTGGCGATGTCGGCCACAGCGCGGCCTTCCTGGGCGGCGCGGGCGATGATTTTATCGTCAATGTCCGTGAAATTTTGCATGAATTGCAGGTCAAAACCGCGATAGGCCATATACCGCCGCACCGCGTCAAAAACCACATAGAAACGGGCGTTGCCCATGTGGATGTCGTTGTACACCGTCTGGCCGCAGGTGTACATTTTTACTGTTTTGCCGCCGGGGTCAAGGGGCACGAAGGGCTCCTTGCGCCGGGTGAGGGTGTTATAAATGCTAATCATAAGACGTCATTCCTTTTTATGAGACATACCGCCTGGGCCGCCATGCCCTGCTGTGCGCCGGTAAAGCCCAGCCCTTCCTCGGTGGTGAACTTGACGTTCACCGCGCCGGGGGGCAACGCCAACGCCCGGGAGATGTTGGCGGCCATGACTTCCCGGTGGGGGGAAAGCTTGGGGGCCTGGGCGATGACGGTGGCGTCGATGTTTTCCACAGTAAAATGGCTCTCGGCCAGCATTATCGCCACCTCCCCCAGTATATGCAGGCTGGAGATATCCTTGTACGCCGTCTCCGTATCGGGGAAATGCACGCCGATATCCCCAAGCCCCGCCGCACCAAGCAAGGCGTCCATGATGGCATGGCAAAGCACATCCGCGTCGGAATGGCCCGCAAGCCCAACCGGGTGCGCAATCTCCACCCCGCCCAGAATAAGCGGGCGGCCCGCCACCAACGGATGAACGTCATAGCCCTGGCCGATACGGAATGTCATGGGGAAACCTCCTTCATTGGCTTGGCGGCGATTATACCCCACACCCAAAACCTTTGACAAATAGGGGCGTAGCCGTATACTGCCCTTATGAATATTGTCCTCCACCAGCCCGAAATCCCCCACAACACCGGGGCCGTGGGCCGCACCTGCCTGGTGACGGGTGCCCAATTGCACCTCATCCACCCGCTGGGGTTCTATTTAGATGAAAAATCCCTGAAGCGTTCGGGCCTGGATTATTGGCCCAAGCTGAAGGTGGCGGAATACGACAGCTTCCAGCACTTTCTCGATACCCACCCCGACGCCCACTTCTATCTGGTGGAAACCGGGGGAACACGCCTCTACACCCAGGTGTCCTACACCCCCGCAGACTTCCTCGTCTTCGGCAGCGAAACAACGGGCCTGCCCCCATGGATGCGGGAGGAATACCCCCACCGCCTCATCAGTATCCCCATGATAGGCCGGGAACGTTCCCTCAACCTTTCCGTGTCCGTAGGCATCGTATTATATGAAGCCCTGCGGCAAAACGGGTTCGAGCCGAAAGCTTGACACCCTCCTTTTTTCGCCCCATAATAAAAATCCTTCCCGGCCCGAGTGGCGGAATTGGTAGACGCAAGGGACTTAAAATCCCTCGGAGGCAACTCTGTGCCGGTTCGAGTCCGGCCTCGGGCAGAGATAACGTATAATCCGAACCACAAGCTAATCATAAAATGGGTTAGCCTGTGGTTCGGATTTTAAGTATAGCAAATTCAATGACAAACGGAGGGTTTCTCACACTATTATGACCAACTTTGATGAAAAGCTGACAGAAAACATGCGCACGTACAAGGCATTGGAAAATGAGGTGCTGCCCCGGGACTTTACGCGGGAGGGGCTGGTGCGGCACCTGCGGGAGCGGGCAAAGAAAACAGCGGCTTTGCTGGCCGAAAACAACGCGTTAATCCAAGCGCACCTTACACCGTTAATGGAAGGCCCCCTAACCGAAGCACAGGCCGACCGCCTCTTCGCGCTGGCGCGGGCATTACACGACTCCAACCGACAGCATTCCCTGGACCGGGGGCTGGCACTGGAAATCCACAACCGATTGTTGGTTTATGCGCGGGAAAAGGGTGATATCCCACGGCAGGTGCGCAGTTTGCAAGATGCCGGGTTAATCTACCGCGACCTGCACTATGTCATGCAATTGCAAGGGAACCCTGAAATGTTTGCCGACCGTGCGGAAGCCTACCTGCGGGAAGGGGCGGGCTTCGCGGCACAATATTTCGAAATATCCAATGAAACTACCCGCCGTCCAATTATTGCCTGCATGGTTAATTTAAACGGCTTGCTGGCCATGGCACGGGAAAACTTTCGTGAAGCACTAGCCCCCTTTTTTACAAGTGTTGATGCATTGCTCGCTTTTTGCCATGACGAAAGGGTGCGGGCCCACGACCCGGATTTCCCCTGGGATTCGTATATCACCAGCGTTCGCTTAAATATATGTAGCTGGGTGGATGCCTTTGCCCTCACCGGGCCTGATGCACCGGAGCGCGACCCGGTATTGGCCCGGCGCATACGCGACAGCTTTCATGCGCTATCTGCCCCCTTCTGGACACCCCTGATGACCGAATATATGCATTTTGCCGTAAATTATTACGCCCAAGAAGCCCCCAGCCCCGCCGAACTGCCCGCCACGCTGCGCCGCCTTTACGCCCGGGTTGACGATGCAGACTACAGCAGTACCGGGTTATTTGACATGGGGTTTATTCCCTTCTTTTTTATCGCTTGCCTGGACACGTACCCCACCGAAAACCCCGAAGCCACCAAGCAAGAAATCAACAGCGTTATGTCACGGGTAACATCCTATTTTCAAAAAATGCCCGCCGGCATAGTGCGGGAAATCGCCAATGACTACATCTCCCGATTCGCCAAAGTGATTGGCTCCGCCAATATCCCGTGGGACACCTATATAGATTTGCTACTGCGCTTTACTTCCTTCGGGCATTTATCTACCTATGTACATGCCGTGCAGGTGCAACGCCTTACCGAAATATTGGCGCGGCATTTTATCACCCGGAAGCCCGCCTATTTTATCGGCATGTGCGGCGCGTCCACCTCCCAGGAGGTGACAGACCACGCCGATGCGATTTTGCACCTAATCAGCCGGGCCGCCCTTTGTCACGATATCGGCAAGATATCCTATATCAACACGGTGTCCCTTCATTCGCGCCGGTTATTCGACTTTGAGTTTGACATCATCAAAGAACACATCCGTGCCGATACGCTGTTGGGCAACAACCACGCCTCTGCGCAAATGCACTGCCTGGCCGATGTGATTAAAGGCCACCATAAATGGTACGACGGCACCGGCGGCTATCCCCAATGGTTTAACAACCGGGCCTCGCCCTTTGCCTTTGTCATTGATATGGTATCTGTGGCAGATTCCATAGACGCCGCCACCGACACGGTAGGCCGAAGCTACGCCCACGGCCTCACCCTGGAACAAATCATAGCCGAAATTCAAGCCCAGGCCGGCACCCGCTACCACCCCGAAATTGCCGCCGCCCTGGAAGACACCGCATTAAAAGAAGAAATCCAAACCTGCCTTACCACCGGTCGGGAAGAAACCTACTTTAACGCCTACCGCACGATACCTTCGTGAATGCGGAATACACGTTAATTTAATTATCATGGCATTGTTGTTTGCGTGTTCTTATTCGTCCCCGTGGGAAGGGGCGGGCGTTTAGCCATGCAGGAAGGAGTCAAAAACAGAGGATGCTCAGTTAATCGGGCATCCTTTATTTTTAACTCCAGTCAATTTCATCGTGGCTTACTGTTTCCCCACGGCGAATCTCATCCCGCCCCAAGCGTATCGCCTCTATTTCATCCGGCATGGGTACTGATTCAGGGATGAACTTAATTAACACTTGGTACAAAACGCCTAACTCGCTTGAATCTACAACATCTATAATATCACGCAGTTGCTGTCATAACAAGCACCCTTTCATTTTTTATAAGCCGCTCCCCTTGGGAGAACGTCTGGTATGCGGTAATCCCCAACACGAAGCCGATAAGCGTTTTTACATTCTTGCAATTTTTTTACGTCACCGGATGGGAGTTTTTCAATCGCTTCTTTAATATTTTGCTTAATAAGTTGCGTACCTAATACGTTCACTAATCCATTTTGCAACCCCGTCATCATCATTTGAATCACAAATAAAATCAGCAACATTTTTCACTTCGTCAATAGCGTTATCAACCGCAACACCAATACCACATCCGCGTAACATTTCCACATCACAGAAGTCATCTCCGAAAGCAACAATATCTTCTAAATCAATATTAAAATGAGTGGCTAATGATTTTATACCATCAAATTTGTTAATAGATTTATTTGCGTTCTTAACCCCAAAACTAAACCAATGTTGACCAGAAATTTTTTTTACATCAATCATTGAAAATAAGGCGGCGATTATGTTGGCTGTTGCATCATCGAAAATTTCTGCAACAATGTCATATGCCTCATAATCTAATCCATTTGAAAAATCTGTATACATCTCTGGATTGCATTTGCCCCAGATAGTGTTGTGTTCATCGGCAGGTATATTAGTAAAAGTTCCTTTGACAGTGAAAGCGAGTATATATCTGACGTTAGATTGTTCTAAACACGATAATATTATTTTATTTGTGGTTTCAACATTAAGAGTAAAGCGGCTGATTGTATCTTCTCCCGCTTTAACAAGAAGCCCACGACTTGAAACTATTGCATCTGGATTTATTTCCTCTGCATATGATTTGCAATCAATTTCGGTGCGTGCTGTTGCAAATGTAATTAAAATACCCTGTTGCTTACAAGCATTTAATATGTTTTTGGTAAAACTTGAAATGTTCTTGTCCGACATAAGAAGTGTTTGGTCAAGGTCAGTAGCAATCATTTTTATACTCATTCTCACGCCGCCCCTCTAAAATATAAATTTTGCTCAATTGCCTACCATTACGATAAATTATATCAGAGCATAACAATACTCACAAAATTTATTTTTCTCAAACCACTTGACAACCCTCCAACCACGCGCCTTCGTGAGACGCGCTTGCCGCTCACACATTCACTGCGTTATTTATTCGTAACCTTTTATCCCCGCCCCTTCCCACGACACAAAAAATACGCAATCAACGTGACAGAGTAATTTCATTACCCGTGAACGCCCGTGGACTGCGAGGGCGAATAGTGTGAAGGATAAATCGCCGCACATTTTATGGCCAGCGTATGCCCTCCAATGTCAGTAGTTTTTCTTTTATATCCAAGCCTCCGGCGTAGCCCGTCAGGCTTCCGTTCGCGCCCACCACTCTATGGCAGGGGATAATAATCGAAATCGGATTGTGTCCCACCGCGCCGCCCACCGCTTGGGCGGATTTACAGCCTATCTTCTTGGCAATTTCGCCATACGTCATCACTTCCCCGTGGGGAATCCCGCACAAAATTTGCCAAACGCTTTTACGGAAATCACTGCCGCTGGGGGCCAGTGCGAGCCCGGAGACATCGGGCCTCCCCCCTGCGAAATACCGGTCAAGCCATTGCCGCGCCGCGCCGAAAATGGGCAAATCCCCCCTATCCTCCCTTTCCCCCGGAACAGAAAGCCCGAAATACTTCTGGCCCTCCAGCCACAGGCCCACAAGGCTATTCCCGTCGCTGGCCATGGTAATCAAGCCCACAGGCGATGGATGCGTAGCCGAATAATACATGAATCATCCCTCCCTTTTTGAAAAAAGTTTGACAAAAATTACCAAAAAAAGCCGCAAACGCGGCTTTTTCATTAAAGTTTTGGTCGAGCTTTTTCAAAAGCGCGTGGGGTTCGGGGGCAAAGCCCCCGAAATTTTTCTTCACAAAACAACCCCATGTCTGTAACTATTCATAGCTGCTGAGCAGATTTGAACTGCCGACTTCCTCCTTACCAAGGAGGTACTCTACCCCTGAGTTACAGCAGCGTGGCGAGAATTGACGGGGGAGAAGATAGCACACCCCCACAATGTCTGTCAACCAAAGCGCGAGGAGGCCCGGTATTGGTTGAGGAGATTTTCCTCCCAGAAGCCGTGAACCCGGGGTACGAAGGTTTGGGTTTCGCGGAAGGGGGGGATGCCGCCGTGGCGTTGCACCGCGCCCGCGCCCGCGTTGTAGGCGGCGAGGGCCAGCTGGGTGTCCCCGCCGAAGAGGTCAAGCATACGGCGCAGGTAGCGGCTCCCGCCGTCGATGTTCTGGGCGATGTCAAAGGGGTCGGTGACGCCAAGAAATTCCGCCGTGCCCGGCATAAGCTGCATCAGCCCCATGGCTCCCGCGCTGGATACCGCGTCCGGGCGAAAATTGCTCTCGGCGCGGATGACGGCGCGGATGAGCTCCGGGTCCAGGTTATGCCTTTCGGCGGCGGCCAGGATTTCCCGGTTGATTTGCGCGTCCAATGCTTCCCCGGTGAGGGGGCTGTCTATGGCGGACTCGCTGAAACGCCGCACCAGGTCAACGAAGGGGGTCTCGCGGGTGCCGGTTTGCGCGGGTGTTTCCGTGGCCGGGTTTTCGCTCACGGATTGTGTCCGGTTGCGGAAGGCTTCCGACGACGGGATGCGGTCCAGGATACGGTTGGTGATGTCGGTCATCATGGCTAAAGGGTCAAGCATGGCGATTTTCCTTTCTAATACATAGACTTGCAACACAAAGCTTCGTGGGTTTTTATTGCTTGGCCGTATTGTATCACAATGGGGTACTCGATGTCTTCTGTGTCGATTTCGCGTATATAGGCGATGCTTCCGTTGGAGAGTACCACTTGCTTTCCGATGAGCTCCTTGGGCATATTTCGTACGAAGACATCTACAAGCTCGGGGTCAAGCTCTGTACCCGCCAGCTTTTTCAGCAGGGCCATGGTGGAGAAGGGACTGCGGGGCTCTTTGTATGCGCGCTGGGCCACCAAGGCGTCGTAGATGTCGGAAATGGTGGTGACGCGGGATTCTATGGGGATTTTTTCGAGGGGGAGGCCGTCGGGGTAGCCCGAGCCGTCTGCCTTCTCGTGGTGGCATCGCGCCGCAAGGCGCACGTCCTCAGGGAAATTGGAAAGCAATTCGTAGCTACGCAGGGGATGGGTTTTGATGATTTCAAATTCCGCCGTGGTCAGCCGCCGCGTCTCGTTCAGGATGCTGGCCGGTGTCAGGGCCTTGCCGCAGTCGTGGAGTAGGCCAATCAGAGCCAGGCGGTTCGTTTTCTCCGCGGAGAGACCCATCCATTTCCCCATCAGGCCGTTTATCAGCGCGGTGTTTATGCAGTGCCTTTGCAAATATTCGTCCACCGGGGCCAAGGCGTTGACCAGGGAAAGCACAATGGAGGGGCTTCGTACCCCCAACTGGTTGCCCAGCTGGGTGGAAACCTTTTTCAAATTAATCATCTCAATGGTCTTGCTGGTGGCCACCTGGTTGAGGAAATCAAAGGCTTCGTTGTTGACGGTGTCGTAGCCCGTTTCCTTTTCCAGGGCCTTGCGCCGCGTCTCCATTTCCTCTGCCGGCATGGCCAAAGCGGAAAGGGGGAGCCCGGAGAGAAAGACCATGGGCTTGTTTTCGTTCAGGCTTTTTACCCGTTCGAGTATTCTTTCATCCAGCAATGTGCCGGACTTGATAAGCAACTGGCCGGAATTGTGGGAGTACACATCGCTCTGGGCGAGGGTTCCTACCTTAAGGTTATCCAGGGGAATGGGCGTCAAATTCCTGTCTTTCATGGCTATAACCCCATCAGGCCGCAACCGTACTCGGAAGCGTATTCGTTGGAATCCAGATAGTTGGTGACGAGGGCGGTCATCAGCTTCTCCGTGGTTTCGAATTGCACCATGATTTGCATCTTGTCGCCCTTGCGCAGGGAATTGACGGGCGCGGAAATGCGCAAGCCCCCTTGGCTTATGTTTATCACCACCGCGTCCAGGGGCGTGTGCAGGGGAAAGATTTCCTCATGGCGAACCAAGGATACGATTTTCGCGTTGAAATTAACCTTATACCGGCTTGAGCGGCGGCTCTCTTTTTCTTTGCCGCGATACAACACAAGAACCAAGTCGGTCTTATCCACTTCCACGCGGCCTTCGTATTCCCGGGGGGAGGGCTCGGCCAGCACCAGCAGCGCGTACACATCCCCCTCCTTCATAAAGGAAGGGAGACCGCCGCGCAGCTTCAATTGAAAGTTGCGCTTGTTGTATTGCGCGATTTCGGATTTTTGTATGTATTCGCCCTCTGCTGTGTATATCAGCACAGCGTTTCCGGTATAATCGAACTTGACGCCCAGCACCCAACTCACCTGCCCGTTCTTTCATTATGTATAGGGTATACCACCCTTTGCTTTATTTCAAGAATTTTCGCCCAGGAAAAAAAATTTCCAGAAAACCCTTGCATTTCTTTTTGACTTACTGTATATTACCCAACTGTCGGCCAAATTCTAAGGAAATGTCCGGTCTCGTGACACACCCGGTCACGTGTATGAAAGTAAAATCGGAGGTAATCAATGCCCAGCCAAAAAATCCGAATCAATCTCAAAGCCTATGACCACAAGCTTATCGACCAATCTGTGGCACAAATCATAGAAACTGCCAAGCGTACGGGCGCGGCCATCTCCGGCCCCATTCCGCTCCCCACCCGCAAGGAAGTGGTAACGATTCTCCGTGCCGTACACAAATACAAAGACTCGCGGGAGCAGTTCGAGATGCGTACCCACAAGCGGCTCATTGATATCCTCATGCCCACCCAAAAAACCGTAGACGCACTCACACGGCTGGATTTACCCGACGGCGTAAGCATCACCGTCAAAGTAACCTAGTCGGGCATATTTCTATTGTGTGAGCTGAGATAGGAGCGGACATTCATGAAAAAAGCGATACTTGCCACAAAGCTGGGCATGACCCAAATCTTCGCCGAGGACGGCACGGTTGTACCCGTAACCGTACTGGAGGCGGGCCCCTGTCTGGTGGTGCAAAAGAAAACCATGGAAAAAGACGGCTACACCGCCTTGCAGGTGGGCTTTCGCAACGCCAAGCCCAAGCATATGAACAAGCCCGAAAAGGGCCACTTCGAAGCCGGGGTGGGCACGAACGCAACCCCCCGCCGGGTACTGCGCGAGTTCCGCCTGGAGGATTGCGACGCCTTCGAGGTGGGCACGGAGATTAAAGCCGATTTCTTCACCATAGGCGAGCGGGTGGATATCAGCGGCGTGTCGAAGGGCAAGGGCTTCCAAGGTGCCATCAAACGCCACGGCCAAACCCGAGGCCCCATGACCCACGGCTCCAAATATCACCGGGGCTTGGGCTCGATGGGCCCCGGCACCACCCCCGGTAAGGTTCGCAAGGGCAAAAAGGCCCCCGGCCACATGGGCGCGGTTAAAAAGACGATACAAAACCTCGAAGTCGTACGTGCCGATGGTGAAAGGAACCTGTTGCTCATCAAGGGCAATATCCCCGGCATCAAGGGTGCCTTGGTTATGGTCAAGAGCACGGTGAAGCAATAAACTGCAGGTTTTATTCACTGGAAGGAGTTGCGGTATGGCAACAGTAGCGATAAAAAATATTAACGGCGAAACCGTGGGCTCGATGGAGCTCAACGACGCCCTTTTCGGAATAGAGGTCAATGACCATGCCGTGCATATGGCCGTAGTGCAATACCTGGCCAATCGCAGGCAGGGCACAAAATCCGCCAAGACCCGCGCCGAGGTGCGCGGCGGCGGCCGCAAGCCCTGGCGGCAAAAAGGCACGGGCCGTGCCCGCCAAGGCTCCATTCGCTCGCCCCAATGGAAGGGCGGCGGCGTGGTGTTCGCGCCCAAGCCCAGGGATTTTTCGATTAAACTAAACAAGAAGCAAAAAAGGCTGGCCCTGAAGTCCGCCCTCACCGACAAGGTGAAGCGGGACAAGCTGGTGGTGCTGGACAGCTTCGACTTACCGGAAATCAAGACCAAGGCCATGGTGCAGGTGTGCGAGAAGCTGGCCACCCCCAACGCCCTCATCGTCACCAGCGGAAGCAACACCCATGTCATGCTGTCTGCCCGCAATATCCCCGGTATCAAGACCGCCGGCGTGAATACGATTAATGTCTATGACATTCTCCGCTACGATAGCTTCGTCGTCACCAAGGAAGCCGTGGAGCAAATGCAGGAGGTGTATGCATAATGGCTAATCTGCAATATTACGATGTCCTGCTCAAGCCCCTCATGACCGAGAAAAGTATGCGCTACATGGAGGCCGACAGCGACGCGAAAGACCAGGGGCGCGCCCCTGCCTACTCTTTCTACGTACATCCCGACGCCACCAAGACCCAAATCAAGGACGCAGTGGAGCGGCTCTTTACCGGCACCAAGGTAGGCTCCGTCAACACCATGAACTGCCACCCCAAGAAAAAGCAACGCCGCGGGTTCGCCCCCGGTGCCACCGCAAAGCGCAAGAAAGCCATCGTCACATTAGCCCCCGGCAGTAAGGAAATTGAAGTATTCCAAGGCATGTAAGGAGAATGAAAAATGGGCGTAAAACGCTATAGACCCATCACCCCCTCCCAAAGGCAGATGACGGTTTCCGACTTTGCGGAAATCACCAAGTCCACGCCGGAGAAGAGCCTCACCGTTCACCTGAAGAAATATTCGGGCCGCAACGACCAGGGCAAAATCACCGTGCGCCACAGGGGCGGCGGGGCGAAGATTAAATACCGCATCATTGATTTCAAGCGCAACAAGGACGGCGTACCCGCCCGGGTAGCCGCCATCGAATATGACCCCAACCGTACCGCCAACATTGCCCTGCTCTTCTACGCCGACGGCGAGAAACGCTACATCCTCTCCCCCAACGGCCTGAAGGTGGGCGACAGTCTGATGAGCGGCACGGAGGCGGAGGTTCGGGTGGGCAATGCCCTGCCCATGAAGTCTATCCCCGTGGGTACGGAAATCCACAATATCGAGATGAAGCTGGGGCGTGGCGGGCAGCTGGTGCGCTCGGCGGGCAATGTGGCCCAGCTCATGGCCAAGGATGAGAAATACGCCACGGTGCGCCTCCCCTCCGGTGAAATGCGCCTGGTTCCCGTCAATTGCCGCGCCACCGTGGGCCAAATCGGCAATCTGGACCACGAGCTAATTAACATCGGCAAGGCGGGCAAGAAGCGGCACATGGGCATCCGCCCCACGGTGCGCGGCTCCGTCATGAACCCCAACGACCATCCCCACGGCGGCGGCGAAGGGCGTTCCCCCATCGGGCGGCCCTCCCCCTCAACCCCCTGGGGCAAGCCGGCCTTGGGCTACAAGACCCGTAAAAAGAATAAACAAACCAATAAATATATTGTCCGCAAGCGCGGCAAAAAATAGGAGGCCCACATGGGACGTTCATTGAAAAAAGGGCCCTTCGCCGATGCCCACCTGTTAAAAAAAGTAGACGCCATGGCCAATGTTTCCAACAAGTCCGTCATCAAAACCTGGTCGCGCCGCTCCACCATTTTCCCTGAAATGATTGGGCTGACCATCGCCGTACACGACGGGCGCAAGCACGTGCCCGTGTATATCACCGAAGACATGGTTGGCCATAAGCTGGGCGAGTTCGCATCCACCCGCACCTATCGCGGCCACGGCAAAGACGCGGAAAAACGCTCCCGAGTAAAGTAGGAGGAAGTCTATCATGGCAAAAGGCTCACGCAGCCAGTACAAGGCTGAACGCAACAAGGAAAACCGCGAAAAGCGTCCCCACGCCCATCATATGTTCGCCCGTATTTCCGATACCAAGGCACGCATCGTCCTGGAGCAAATCAAGGGCAAGCCCGTTGGCGTGGCGGAGGCGATTCTCAAATACAATCCCCGCTACGGCGCGTATCTGGCGGGCAAGGTGCTTAAATCTGCCGTAGCCAACGCCCAGGAAAACCATTCCCTTGACCCCGATGAGCTCTTCGTGGAAGAGGTCATCGCCAACCAGGGCCCCACCATGAAGCGTATCCAGCCCCGGGCCAAGGGTCGCGCCTACCGTATTAACAAGAAAACAAGCCACATCACCATTATTCTTAACGAGAAGAAGGAGAGCTGATATGGGCCAGAAAGTAAACCCCCACGGTCTGCGACTGGGCATAACCAAGGAATGGGACTCCGTATGGTACGCGGAAAAGGATTTCGCCAAGTTCCTGCTGGAGGACCACAACCTGCGCACCTATATAAAAAAGAAGCTCATGGCGGCGAAAATCTCCCGCATTGAGATAAAACGCACCACCAGCAATATAAAAATCACGATACACACAGCCTCCCCCGGTGTGATTATCGGGCGCAACGGCCAGGCCATCGCCGACTTGACTGCAGAAATCCAAAAGATGACCGACCAGAAGGCAGATGTGGCCATCCAGGAAATCAAACGCCCGGAGCTGAATGCCCAGCTGGTGGCGGAGACCATCGCCAAGGATTTGGAAAACCGCGTCACCTACCGCAGGGCCATGAAGCAAGCCATGACCCGCACCATGAAAATGGGGGCCAAGGGCATCAAGACCGCCGTATCCGGCCGTTTGGGCGGGGCGGAAATCGCCCGAAACGAGCACTACCACGAAGGAACCATTCCGTTGCAGACACTGCGCGCAGAAATAGACTACGGCTTCGCCGAGGCCAACACCCCTTATGGAAAAATCGGGGTAAAGGCATGGATTTACAAAGGCGAAGTCCTCCCGGGTCAAGCCCTTGGGAGAAGGGAAGGAGCAAGCGAATATGCTGATGCCAAAAAGGGTAAAAAGACGCAAACAGTTCCGCGGCAGAATGACCGGAAAGGCGTTGCGCGGTAATACCATCACCTACGGGGAATACGGACTGGTGGCTACCGAGCCTTGCTGGATAACCGCCAACCAAATAGAAGCGGCACGTATCGTTATGAACCGTACCATGAAGCGTGGCGGTAAGGTGTGGATAAAAATTTTCCCCGACAAGCCCGTCACCCAAAAGCCCGCGGAAACGCGGATGGGCTCCGGCAAGGGCTCCCCGGAATACTGGGTGGCCGTGGTCAAGCCGGGGCGCGTCATGTTCGAAATCGCCGGCGTGGACGAGGAGCTTTCCCGCAGGGCCTTGAAGCTTGCCGCATACAAGTTGCCCATCAAATGTAAGATTATCTCCAAAGCAGAGCAAAAAGCGGCCCAGGAAGCCGAGGCCAACGCCTTGGCCGCAGCGGCCAGCTCGTAAGGAGGGTGAGATAAGTGAAGTCAACCAAGTATATGAACTCCCTTGACGATAAATCCGTGGAAGAATTGCAAACGGAACTGGTAAACACGAAAAAGGAATTGTTTAACCTGCGCTTCCAAAACGCTACCAACCAGTTGGACAATACCGCCCGTATCAACGAGGTGCGCAAGAATATTGCCCGCATCCTTACCGCCATCACCAAGCGCGAATGGCCCGGGGGCGCGCAACCCAGAACAAAAAAATCCAGGCGTATCCGCTTCGCAACGGGTCAGGGTAGGAGGTAGCACATGGAAGCAAAAGTAAGCACAGACCGCAATCTGCGTAAAACCCGCATAGGGCGCGTGGTCAGCGACAAAATGGATAAAACCATTGTAGTGGCTGTGGAAAACCGCGTGCGTCACCCGGTTATCGGCAAAATCGTAAAGCGTACCTACAAACTGAAGGCCCACGACGAAGCGAATGCCTGCGGCATCGGCGACCGGGTACGGGTCATGGAGACGCGTCCGCTCTCCAAGGAAAAACGCTGGCGTTTAATAACGATTCTCGAAAAAGCGAAGTAAGCTAACATTTTTCCCAAGGAGAAGTGTGAGATAAAAGGAGCGACCACCAATGATTCAACAACAAACGCGCCTTGCGGCTGCGGACAATTCGGGTGCCAAGGAATTATTTTGCATCCGTGTGCTTGGCGGAAGCAAAAGGCGTTATGGGAATGTGGGCGACATTATCGTGTGCTCGGTTAAGGACGCCAACCCCGGCGGCGTGGTGAAGAAGGGCGAAGTCGTGCGCGCCGTCATCGTACGTACGGTAAAGGGCATGAAGCGTCCCGACGGCTCTTCCATCCGCTTCGATGAGAACGCCGCCGTTATCATCAAGGAAGACATGACCCCCCGGGGGACCCGTATCTTCGGCCCCGTAGCCCGTGAACTGCGCGAAAAGCAATTCACCCGAATCATTTCTCTCGCACCGGAGGTGCTGTAATTATGCCTAGACCCGCAACCCCAAAAATCGACCATAAAATCAAATTGAAGCGCGGCGACATGGTGCAGGTCATCGCCGGCAAGGAAGTTACACGCACGGGTAAAATCCTGAAGGTGGACCGCTCCCATGGGAAGGTGCTGGTGGAGGGTTTGAACATGCAGACCAAGCACCAGAAGCCCAACCGCGCCAACCAGACCGGGGGCATCACCCGCCGCGAGGCACCCATTGACGTTTCCAATGTGATGTATCTGCACAAGGGCAAGCCCACCCGGATTGGCTACAAGGTGGAAGTCACCGAGGAAGACGGCAAGCGTGTGGTAAAGAAACAGCGCGTCGCCAAATCCACCGGCGAAGTAATTGATTAAAGGTATCGGAGGAACGTAATGAGCCGCCTAAAAGAGCAGTACAATACAGACGTCATTGACGGCATGATGAAGAAATTTGGCTACACGAATAAGCTGGCCGTGCCCAAAATCGAGAAGGTTGTCGTCAACATGGGTCTGGGCGAAGCCAAGGAAAACGCCAAGGTCATCGAACATGCCACCGGCGACATGGCCATCATTACCGGGCAGAAGCCCGTAGTGACCAAGGCGAAGAAATCCATTTCCGCGTTCAAGTTGCGCGCGGGTATGCCCGTGGGCTGTAAAGTGACCCTGCGCGGCAAGAAAATGTACAGCTTCGTGGACCGTCTTATCAATGTGAGTATACCCCGTGTCCGTGACTTTCGCGGCGTAAGCCCCGACTCCTTCGACGGGCGCGGCAATTATACCCTGGGCATCAAGGAGCAGTTAATCTTCCCGGAGATTTCCTTCGATAAAATCGACAAACTAAGGGGCATGGAGGTAGTCTTCGTCACCACCGCCAAAACCGACGAGGAAGCAAGGGAATTGCTGTCTCTGTTCGGTATGCCCTTTATCAGAAGCTGAAGCAAAAACACATTGCTGGAGGTTAAGCATGGCAAAGAAAGCATTGGTACTCAAATCTAGAAAACCACCCAAGTTCTCCAGCCGGGCGTATAGCCGTTGCAATATTTGCGGCCGCCCCCACGCGACCTTGCGCAAGTACGGCATCTGCCGTATTTGTTTCCGCGAGCTGGCCTACAAGGGGCAGATTCCCGGTGTTCGCAAGGCCAGTTGGTAACTAAGAAAAGGAGGGGCAACCATGTTATCTGACCCTATTGCAGATATGCTCACCAGAATCCGTAATGCAACATCAGCCAGACATACCACCGTTGAGATACCTTCGTCCAAGATGAAGGTGGATATCGCCAATATTTTGGTGCGCGAGGGCTATCTCAAGGGCTATGAAATATTGCAAGACGGCGTGAAGAAGACCATGCGCATCACCTTGAAATATGGGCGCACCAAGCACGATAAGGTGATTGCGGGCATCAAGCGTATTTCCAAGCCGGGCTTGCGCGTGTACGCCAGTTGCGAGGATTTGCCCAAGGTGCTCAACGGCTTGGGTTGCGCCATCGTTTCCACAAATAAGGGCGTACTCACCGACAATGAAGCCCGGAAACAGGGCGTGGGCGGCGAAGTGCTGGCCTATGTTTGGTGATGTGAGAAGATAAGACCGCAGGGGCTTGGGGACAGCGTCCCCAAGAACTTATTTCAAAAAGGAGGTGCAGACCATGTCGAGGATAGGGAAATTACCTGTTATCGTTCCCGCCGGGGTGAAAATTGAGCTGACCGAAGGCAATTTGCTTAAAGTCACCGGCCCCAAGGGCACATTGACGCGCAAGCTTTCCGAAAACATGAACATCGCACAGGAAGAGGGCCAGCTGGTGATTACCCGGCCCAATGATTTGAAGCGCAACAAGGCCCTCCACGGGCTTACCCGTACGTTGGTCAACAATATGGTAGTGGGCGTCACCCAAGGCTTTGAAAAGAAGCTGGAAATCAACGGCACGGGCTACCGCGCCGCCAAGGCCGGCAACAAGCTGACCCTTACCCTGGGCTATTCCCATCCCGTCGTCATGGAGGACCCGGAAGGGGTGGAATCCGCGGTGGAGGGGAACAACAAGATTACCATTTCCGGCATCGACAAGGAAAAAGTGGGTCAGTATGCCGCCAATATTCGATTCAAGAGGCCCCCGGAGCCCTTCAAGGGCAAGGGCATTAAATATGAAGCCGAGCGTATCAGGCGCAAGGCCGGTAAGTCCGGTAAGAAATAAGCCATTTACTTTTGGAGGACGCTTATGATTAACAAACCATCCCGCGCGGCATCACGCCGCAAACGGCATTATAAAATGCGCCGCCATTTGTCCGGCACGGCGGCCCGGCCCCGCTTGTCTGTTTTCAAGTCCAATAAATATATCTACGCCCAAGTGATAGACGATGTGGCGGGCCATACCTTGGCCAGCGCGTCTACCATGGACGCGGCTCTGGTAAAGGAAGCCAAGCTGGCTTCGAAGTCCAACCTGGACGCCGCCAAGGCCGTGGGGATGAGCGTGGCCAAGAAGGCCATCGCCAAGGGCATCGAGTCCGTGGTCTTCGACCGGGCGGGCTATGTCTACCACGGCAGGGTCAAGGCACTGGCCGACGCGGCCCGGGAAGCCGGCCTTGCCTTTTAACCTGTAGTACACATTTCGTGTGAAAATGGGGCGTGACCTCGCCGAAGGAGCCGTATATGAGAACAAAAATAGACGCAAACAATTTAGACCTAAAGGACAGGGTGGTGGCCATCAACCGCGTTACCAAGGTGGTAAAGGGCGGTCGTACCTTCCGTTTTGCCGCGCTGGTTATCGTGGGGGACGAGAACGGCCACGTAGGCGCGGGCCTGGGTAAAGCCAACGAAATCCCCGAGGCCATCCGCAAGGGCAAGGAGGACGCGAAGAAAAACATCATGTTCCTCGAAACCAACGAGAACGCCAGCCTGTACCACGAAATCCTCGGGCATTTCGGCGCGGCGAAGGTGTTAATGCGCCCCGCCCCCGAAGGAACGGGAGTCATCGCCGGCGGTGCCATGCGCGCCGTGCTGGAGCTGGCCGGCATCCGCAACATCGTTACCAAGTCCATTGGCTCCAACAATAAGCACAATGTAGTGAAAGCAACCCTGGAAGGGCTGGCCCGTATGAAGACCCCCTCCGAGGTGGCCCGTTTGCGGGGCAAGTCCGTAGAGGAGGTGTTGGGTAGCAATGGCTGAGCTAAAAATTACGCTGACGCGCTCCCCCATCGGGTGCAAGCCCAAGCACCGGCTTACTGTGCAGGCACTGGGTCTGCGCAAGCTGGGAGCCACGGTAAGGCAAAAGGATAACCCGGCCATCCGGGGTATGATTCATCAAATTGGGTATTTACTGAAAGTGGAAGAAATCGCCGCCGAAGTGAAAAAAGAACCTAAGAAAGTAGCCAAAAAGGAACCGGCCAAGAAGGCTGTGAAGGAGGCCGCGAAATGAAACTGGGAGAAACCAAACCGGCCGCCGGGTCAACCACCAAGGATTGGCGGCGCGGGCGCGGCCACGGCTCAGGCAATGGCAAGACCTCCGGGCGCGGCCACAAGGGCCAGCGTTCCCGCTCCGGCTCGGGCGGCAAGATAGGCTTCGAGGGCGGGCAGATGCCTCTGTACCGCCGCTTGCCCAAGCGCGGCTTCAAATGCCGCAACACCAAGGAAATCGTAGCCATCAATGTTTCTTTGCTCAATGTATTTGAAGACGGCACCGTGGTGGACATCGCCGCCCTTAAGCAAAAGGGCCTGGTTTCCAACCCCCGTGACGGCGTAAAGATTCTGGGCAACGGGGACTTGAAGAAAAAGCTAACGGTACGGGTAAACCTGTTCAGCGCGTCCGCCGCAGAGAAAATCAACGCCGCCGGCGGCAAGGCGGAAACCGTTCATGCGAAAATACTTGCGAAGAAGTAAATGTACGAGAGAGATTCCCGCTAGGGGGGTTGTATAATTGTTTAAAATCTTCATAAACGCTTGGCGTGTGCAGGATATACGCAGGAAGTTGCTTTTCATCTTCCTGTTGCTGTTCATATACCGCATCGGCTCCGTGGTGCCTCTGCCCGGCATAGATTTGTACCTGCTGAACGAGTGGCGTTTTGGCGCGTCCCACGACCCTGCCGCCACCACGGGCATGACCTTTATCTCCATGATTATGGGCGGCGGCGACTTTTCCGTGTTCGCCATGGGTATTATGCCCTATATCACCGCATCCATTATCATGCAGTTGCTGACCTACGCCGTACCCAAGTTATCGCAGATGCAAAAGGACGGCGAGGACGGCCGGAAGAAAATCGGCCAAATCACGCGCTATATGGCGGTAGGCTTCGCCGCGTTGCAAGCCGCGGGCACGGTGTTTTCCTACACCAACTGGCCGCCCTGGGCGGGCGCGGACGGATTCAACCTTTTCTATCACCAAAATATACTGGTATACATCGTCGCCACCGTCGCCATGATGACGGGTACCATTTTCATCATGTGGCTGGCGGAGCTCCTGACGGAAAAGGGCATCGGCAGTGGCGCGTCCTTCCTCATTTTCGCCAATATATTGGCGGGGCTGCCCGGCGGCGTCATCGCCATTGGGAACATGGCCCTTGACGCGGGTTGGATGATGGGTGGCTTGCAGGTAGTCCTGATGCTGGCGGTCTTCGCCTTCATTATTGCTTTCGTCGTGCTGGTTCACGAAGGAGAGCGGCGCATCCCCGTGCAAAACGCCAGGGCCGCCGCCGGGGGACGCAGCGGCACCGGAGTAAAGAGCCAGAGCCATATCCCCTTGAAGGTAAACATCGCCGGTGTACTGCCCATTATATTCGCCGTTTCGGTTATGCACTTCCCGGCCCAGATTCACGGATTCTTCCAAAACGAGGGCTTGGGCAACGTGGTGCGCTGGCTCAACTTTACCGGCCAGCCCGGAATGCCCATCCACCCCGTGGGCGTGATTGTGTACGTGGTGATGATTTTTGCCTTTACCCATTTTTATACTTCCTTTGCCGTCAATCCGGTGGAAATGGCCGAGAACATGAAAAAGAACGGCGGCTTCATCCCCGGTATACGCCCCGGCAAGCCCACCAGTGATTATATCGCCGTGACGGTGAAGCGGCTAAGCTGGATAGGCTCATGCTTCTACGCCCTAATCGCGCTGACGCCCATTTTGCTGGATTTGTTTACCGACGTACCCGTCGGCTTCGGCGGAACCACGATTCTGATTGTTATCGGTGTGGCCTTGGAGTTTGTCAAGCAGCTGGAAAGCCAGCTCCTGATGAGGCATTACAAAGGCTTCCTGAACTAGGGCCCCATGGGGATATTTATTAAAAACGACGAACAAATCGCTATCATGCGGCAGGCGGGGCGGATATGCCGAGACGTACACGAACTGCTTGCCACCTATATAAAACCCGGTATCACCACCGGTGAGTTGAACAAAATCGCGGTGGAGTATATCGCCTCCCAGGGGGCGACCCCCTCCTTTCTGGGGTATCGGGGGTTCCCCGCCGCCATATGCACCAGCGTCAACGAGCATGTGATACACGGCGTGCCGGGGTTAAGAAAGCTGAAAAATGGTGATATTATTAGCATTGACATCGGCGTTTGCCTGAAGCGGTTCCACGGGGACGCGGCCCGTTCCCATCCCGTGGGCACGGTGAGCGAGAAGCACAAACGCTTGCTGGAGGTCACGAAGCAGAGTTTTTTCGAGGCCATGAAACATGCCCGGGCCGGATGCCACCTCCACGAAATGGGTGCCGCCATTGAGGAATATGTAACGCGCAACGGATTTTTCGTAGTCAAGGACTGGTGCGGGCACGGGATTGGGCGAATCGTCCACGAGGAGCCCTCCATCCCCCATACAGCGCAAAAAACGCGGGGGCCGCGCCTGACCCCCGGCATGACCCTCGCCATAGAGCCCATGATAAATGTGGGCACCCAGGAGCTGAACGTGCATCAGGATACCTGGACGGTGGTGACAAAGGACGGCAAGTTTTCCGCCCACTATGAAGACACTGTGCTGATTACCACAGGCGAGCCGGACATTTTGACGCTATGAAGCGCGGACAAATCGTGATGAGTAAAAAGGGGCGGGACAAGGGCCTTGCTATGATAGTACTGGCCGTAGAGCCCGGAAAGACCGCCAACGCCACCATGCTGACTTTGGCAGACGGGCGCACACGCACCCTTTCCAAACCCAAGAAGAAGAAGGCTATGCATGTACAGCCCACAAACAAGATAGTGGACCTGGCAGACGTAGGCTCCCGAGGCTTGCAGGATGCGGACATACGCAAAATGCTTGGAGAGGAGGTACTCCCACTTGGCGAAGGATGATGTAATCGAAGTCGAAGGTAGGGTTGTTGAAAAACTGCCGAACGCACAGTTTCAGGTTAAGCTGGAAAACGGACATACCATACTTGCGCACATATCCGGGAAGTTGCGGATGAATTTCATCCGTATTATTCCGGGCGATAAGGTGCTGATAGAAATGTCGCCCTATGATTTGACCAAAGGCCGAATCGTGTGGCGGGATAAATAACGGGTAAGGAGCGGGTTGCCATGAAGGTAAGACCATCGGTGAAGCCGATTTGTGAGAAATGTAAGATTATCCGGCGCAAGCGCGCCATCCGGGTTATTTGCGATAACCCCAGGCACAAGCAAAGACAAGGCTAGGAGGAAATAGTATGGCACGTATTGCAGGTGTTGACTTGCCCAGAGAAAAAAAGGCCGAGATTGGCCTGACCTATATCTTCGGTATCGGACGGCCCAGCGCGATACGCATTATGGGAGAGGCGAAGGTAGCCTTGGGTACCCGTGTGCGGGACTTGACCGACGACGAGGTAGTGCGCCTCCGGGGCGTAATCGAGCGTACCCAGACCGTGGAAGGCGACTTGCGCCGGGAAGTGGCCTTAAATATCAAGCGGCTGGTGGAAATAGGTTGCTACCGCGGGATACGGCACCGCAAGAGTCTGCCTGTCCGCGGCCAGCGTACCCGTACCAACGCCCGTACCCGCAAGGGTAAGGCACGGACGGTAGCGAATAAGAAGAAATAACGGCTAATCATAAAGTTGGAGGAGTTACATGCCAAAAAAACAAGTTAGGCGGGCGGCCACCCGCAGAAGGCGGGACAGGAAATTCGTTGACCGTGGCCAAGCCCATATCCAATCATCGTTTAACAATACCATCGTTACGATAACGGACGCATCCGGCAATGCGTTGAGCTGGTCTTCGGCGGGGGCATTAAACTTCCGCGGAAGCCGCAAGTCCACCCCCTACGCGGCACAAATGGCCGCCGATACCGCCGCCGCCGCCGCCAAGGAATATGGTCTGCGCATGGTGGAGGTGTACGTAAACGGCCCGGGAAGCGGACGGGAAGCGGCGATACGCGCATTGCAGGCGGCAGGGCTTGAGGTGACGTTGATTAAGGACGTGACCCCGGTACCCCACAACGGTTGCAGGCCGCCCAAAAGACGGAGGGTGTAATTATGGCGAGATATACGGGCCCGGTCTGTCGGCGTTGCCGCAGAGAGGGCGAGAAGCTGTTCCTTAAAGGCGAGAAATGCGTAAAAAATTCCTGCCCGGTAGCCAAGCGGCCCACCCCACCGGGCCAGCATGGCAACGCCCGGCCCAAGAAGCTGAGCGAATACGGGCAACAGTTGCGTGAAAAGCAAAAGGCCAAGCGCATCTACGGCGTGCTGGAAAAGCAATTCCGCATATACTTCGAAAATGCGCGCAACATCCCCGGCGTAACCGGCGAGAATTTGCTCCGGTTGCTGGAGTTGCGGCTGGATAATGTTGTCTTCCGGCTGGGCTATGGCCGCTCCCGCACAGAAGCGCGGCAAATCGTGCGGCACAACCTGATTACCGTCAACGGCAAGAAGGTAAACATCCCCTCCTATCAGGTGAAAACGGGGGATATCATCGCCGTGCGGGACAAGTCGAAATCCCTTGACCGCTTCAAGGAAGTATTGAGCATGACCGAGGGCCGGCCCATTCCCGACTGGCTGGAGCGCGAGGCGGAGCAGTTGCGCGGCGTGGTGGCGTCGGTGCCCACCCGGGAGCATATTACGATTCCTGTGAAAGAAACCTTAATCGTCGAGCATTATTCGAGAAAATAGGGAGGGCCTAGCGTGCTGGAAATCGAAAAGCCTCGTATTGAAATGGCGGAAGCCAAAGGCGGCGTGTATGGCCGTTTCGTTGTGGACCAGCTGGAGCGCGGCTTCGGCACGACACTGGGCAATTCCCTTCGCCGGGTGCTTTTGTCCAGCCTGCCGGGCGCGGCCGTTACCAATATCCGCGTAGAGGGCGTGTTGCACGAGTTTAGCCATCTCCCCGGCGTAAAGGAAGACGTGACGGAAATCATTTTAAACTTAAAGGGGCTGGCACTGCGCTACCTGGGGGAAGGCAACGACCCCAAGATAGCCCACATTTCCGCTAAGGGAACGGGTGCCGTCCTGGCTAAGGATATCAAGTTTGACGCCGATGTAGAGGTATTGAACCCGGACATGACCATCGCCACCTTGGACGGTGACGACGCGAAGCTGGATATCGAAATGACCATACGCAAGGGCCACGGCTACGACGGCGCGGACAAGAACAAGGGCGTGAACCCGGCCATCGGCGTGATTCCCGTGGATTCCATTTACACGCCGGTGCGGAAGGTGAACTTTACCGTGGATTCCTCCCGTGTGGGGGATATCACCGACTTCGACAAGCTGACCCTGGAGGTGTGGACCAACGGGACCATTTCTCCCCACGACGCCGTTTGCCTGGGTGCGCGGATTTTGATAGGCCATTTCAAGATATTCGATGAGCTCTCCGACTCCTCCTTGGGCGGCGACGTGCTGATAACCCGGGAAAGCGGCATGAAGGCGAAAATGCTGGAAATGGCCATCGAGGAGCTGGATTTATCCGTGCGCTCCTATAACTGTCTGAAGCGGGCGGGAATCAACACCGTAGAGGATTTGGCCGGGAAGACCGAGGAAGACATGATGAAGGTGCGCAACCTGGGGCGCAAATCCTTAGAGGAAGTATTGAAAAAAATGACGGATTTAGGGCTTGCCCTAACCCCGTCGGAGGAGTAGATTGTATGGCCGGTTACAGAAAATTGGGGCGTACGTCCAGCCAGCGCAAGGCAATGCTGCGCACCCTGGCGACCCAGCTGTTATATCACGGAAAAATCACCACTACGGAAACCCGCGCCAAGGAAGTGCGCCGTGTCGCCGAGAAGCTGATTACCCTTGCCGTGAAGGAACGGGATAACTACACCACGGAAACCGTCACCGCCAAGGTTCCCCAAAAGGACAAGGACGGCAAGCGGGTAAAGGTAGTAGAAAACGGCAAAAAGGTAACGGTGTACAACGAGGTGGAGCGGGAGGTTAAAAAGGACAGCCCCACCCGCCTGGTGGCCCGCCGTAAGATTTTGAGCGTGCTGTATCCCGTAACCAAGACCCCGGAGGACAAGCGGCGTATGCGCAGTCAGTCTAAGCCGGTGGACATGGCGGGGATGATGTTCGACAAATGGGGTAGCCGGTTCGCCGGGCGCAATGGCGGCTACACACGCATGGTTAAGCTGGGCCCCCGCCGTGGGGACGCCGCGCCCATGGTGTTACTTGAACTGGTATAGAAAAAACGCATAATAAATTTAACAGCCCGCTTTCGCGGGTTTTTTGCTATGTCATAAAAAGTGGGGTGGATACATGAAGGAGCGGATTAAGAATACGATTTTAATTGCCGAAGACAGTAAAGTTGCTTTGATGAACTTGATGCAAATTTTACGCAACGAGTACGAAATTATCATCGCGAACAACGGTGTCTCCGCCGTTGAAATGGCGAAGGCACACAAGCCCGATTTGATTTTGTTGGATATTATCATGCCTGAAATGGACGGGTATGAAACCTTGATAATCCTGAAGGAGAGCGAGGAAACGGAGGAAATCCCCGTTATCTGCATTACCAGCATGGACGGTGTGGCCGACGAGGAGCGGGGCCTGGAGCTGGGCGCGGCGGACTATATCACCAAGCCCTTCAGCCAGGTTATCGTAAAGCTTCGGGTGCGCTTACAGTTGCGGATGCGCAACCAAATGAAGACCATTATAAGTCAAATGAAAACCATCGAAAAATTGAGAAAAGGATAGTGGCCCGCTTCGGCCTGTGCAACCTTGCCTTGGTGATGCTGGTGGGCGCGGTATTGATTTGGCCCGCTCTGTCGTCTTTTGCGCGCACACGGGAGCTGATACGCTTGCAGGAGGGCCGGATACATCTGTATAATCTACACGAAACGACTTATATCAACTATGGTGCCTTGCTATCTACAATGGAAGCCACCGCAGGGGCCGTGGCCTATGAGGAGCTCACGGCCACCTTGGCGGAAATCTCACGCCTTGCGGCGGGGCTGGGCTTGCGGGAGCGGTCCCTCTCCGCTGCGGAGCCTGTGGGGTATGGCAATGTGTTTGCCATGCGCGTCACGGCGGTGTATGCGGGGCGGGAGGACGCGCTGGTGGCTCTGACCCGGGCCGTGGATTTTTCCCTTTTTCATGTGCAGGGCTTGCACATGGCCTTCGGGGAAGACCCAACGGTACGGATGGGTTTTTCCTTGGTGGGGATAAAGGCAAGCGAGGAGTAAGCTATGTTGCCTTCCGGCTTTTTTCGCAGGTTCCGTAAGCCTATTCTGGTGCTGGTTGATTTTGTCCTGTTTTCCGCCAGTTATTTTTCCGCATGGTTTATGCTCATGCGGCGCATTCCCCTGCCCGAGCATCAGACCAGTATGATGCTGGGCTATCTTTTTTTTGCGGTGATTTTCTTCGCGGCCTTTTGGCTGTTCGGCATGTATGAGAGCCTTTGGCGGTACGCGGAAGCCTATGAGTTTTTGAAATGCATGATGGCCATAGCCATTGCCACGGTGGTTTTCATGGGGGTCACTTGGCTTGTCCTACAGCCGCCCATGGTGCCCGCCCGCCTGCCCCTGACGGTATATTTCGTTTCGGCCTATTTGGCGGGCAGTAGCGCGCTTTTCTCCCGGACGGCCTACCGGGTGTACCGGACGGCCCAGGCCGGGCGCAGGGGGAGCGCGAAACAGAAAAAGGTGCTGGTGGTAGGGGTGGGCAAAACCGGCGTGGCGGTGATTCAGGGCCTTGCCTATACGCCCCATCGCTACGATGTGATGTGTGCCGTGGACGACGACCCCGGAATGCACCGCCGCCGCATCGGCAAGGTGCGGGTGGACGGCACAGTGAAGGACATTCCCCGTCTGGTGGAGAAATACGGCATTCAGGTGATTTTGCTGGCTTTGCCCAACGCCACCGCCAAGGAGAGGCGGCGGATTTCCAGCATCTGCGCCACCACCCCCTGTGAGCTGAAAAAAGTCCCGGATTTGCTGGACTTCGAAGCGGAAGAGGCCCGGGGGGCCGACGCCATCTCCCGCATCGAGGACGTAAGCGTGGAGGACTTGCTGGGCCGGGAGGTCATTGATATCCGCTCCTTCAAGGCCAAGCGCAAATCCGGCCAGACGGTGCTGGTGACGGGGGCGGGAGGCACCATCGGCTCGGAGCTGTGCCGTCAGGCGGCGGCCCAGGGCGCGGCGAAGCTGGTGATGCTGGATGTGGTGGAGAACGGCCTGTACGCCGTACAGCAGGAGATTCTATTCAAGTTCGGCGCGGATTTTTCCCTTTTCGCAGAAGTGGCCTCCGTCCGGGACGAGGACAAGTTGGACATGATTCTGGCCCGGTACAAGCCGGATATCATTTACCACGCCGCCGCCCACAAGCATGTCCCCCTCATGGAGGCCGCGCCGGAGGAAGCGGTGAAAAACAATATCTACGGCACCCTGAACATGGCCCGTGCCGCGCAAAAGCACGGCGTCAAGCGGTTTGTACTGATTTCCACGGACAAGGCCGTCAACCCCACCAATGTCTACGGTGCCACCAAGCGGGTGTGCGAAATGGTGGTGCAGTCCATGGGGCAAGACAGCAAAACGGAATTTGTTTCCGTGCGCTTCGGCAATGTGCTGGGCTCCAACGGCTCGGTGATTCCCCTCTTCAAGGCGCAGATAGCCGCCGGCGGCCCCGTGCGGGTCACACACAAGGAGATTATCCGGTACTATATGACCGTATCCGAGGCGGTGTCCTTGGTGATAACCGCCGGAGACATGGCCAAGGGCGGCGAAATCTTCGTGCTGGACATGGGCGACCCGGTAAAAACCCTGGATTTAGCGGAAATGCTCATCCGGCTCTCCGGCCTCCAGCCCTATAAAGACATTGACATTGTTTTCTCCGGCCTTCGCCCCGGCGAAAAGCTCTACGAAGAACTCCTCATGGACGAAGAGGGCCTGAAAACCACCGCCAACAGCAAAATCTTCGTGGGCAAGCCCATTGACATTTCACCGGAATATTTATTTGAAAGTCTTCATACACTTAAAAAGACCGCCGATAAAAACGACCGCGCCGGCTTGGTGGACAAGCTCAAGGAGCTGGTACCGGGATACACACAACAATAAAAAATGTGAAAAAATTGGCAATGTTCATTCTCCGCCCATCCTTAAAAAACCAGCATACAAGTTCACAACCGAGGAATAATGATAACGAGGGATTTTATAATTATTTTGATAATATAGGGGCATCGTCCCCATTCATATGATGGGGGGATTCGGGGGATGAAATTATATTCAGAAAAGACCGTCGTGGCGCACGAGGTGTCCGACGTTCGTTGCAACGCCTGCGGCCATGACGTGGGCAAGGACGCGTCCGGCTACCTGTACGACCACATTTCCCTTTCCAAGCTCTGGGGCTACCACTCGCCCTACGACGGAGAGGCCCACGCCATAGACCTGTGCGTGGATTGCTACCAATCATGGATAGGTGATTTCGAAATCCCGCCCCAGCGGGCGGAGGAGGAACTTGCCTACGCGTAATAATATAGCCCGCAAGGCGCATTCCAACCTTGCGGGGCTTTTTTTTTGAGGTATAATTATGCCACTATAATTACTTCGAAACGGTCTAAGGAGCGCACCCCATGGCAAAGTTATACTTCCGCTACGGCGCGATGAACAGCGGCAAGACCGCCAATTTGTTGATGGTGGCGGATAATTATATAAAACAGGGCCGGCGGGTGGTCATCCTCAAGCCCGCCAAGGACACCCGCTGGGAAATGGTAAAATCCCGCGCTATCGCCGAGGCACTGCCGGCGGAATCGGTGCACGAAAAACAAGATTTGTTCGAGCTCATCACCCGGCTCAACGCCGAGAAGAAATTAGACGCCGTCCTCGTGGAGGAAGCGCAGTTCCTCTCCGCAACCCAGGTGCGGCAGCTGGCCCTGGCGGTGGACGCGCTAAACCTGCCCGTGCTGTGCTACGGCCTGCGTTGCTCCTTCATGGACGGCGTGCTTTTCGAAGGCAGTGCCGCGCTTATGTACTGGGCCGACACCATCGAGGAAGTAAAAACTGTCTGCCAATTCTGCAAAAGTAAGGCCACCAAAAACCTGCTACGCATTAACGGCAAGGCCCAATACACCGGCGAAAGCGACGTGGTGATGGGCGACGTAGAAGACGGCGCGGAAAAAATATTCACCCCCGTATGCCGCAAGCACTACCTCCATCCCCCGCCGCCGGCGGAGGCGTCTAGGGTGTAGGCATAAAAACGTTGCGACCCGTTCCCGTTTTATTCGGCTATACCTCAAATTCGAGCTACCTTAAATAACGCAATCTCATTTCCCACATGGGGGCATCATGTTCGCCTACCAAATAAATAATAAGTACCTCTGTGCCGTCACCCCTCATGGTTATATTCGGATGATTTGTAAGTAAAAAATCAAGAGATGTATTAAACGGAAAAAGCCATACGGGTACATTGGGGTCATCAATAATTAGCGTTAAATCATCTTCGCCTGTGCATGTCAAAATACGCAAACGATAAACTTCATAACCTTGCTCCACTATGAATGTCGGAATTGTAATGGTAAAGTCATTCGAAAATGTGTACCTTGCTCGCTCATCAAGTTTTGGGGTGTTGGGTATGCGTATAACTTGCCCCGGAAAAATCAAATGAGGGTTATCCAATTCGTTATACTCGGCAAGCACTTGATAAGTGGTGTCATGTTCATGTGCTATACGCCATAAAACATCGCCCTGCTGTACAACATGAACCGCACCTTGCACGACCACAGGCGTAAACAACGAAACCAATTTTCATTGTTGCCCCCTGCACTTTTTCCTTGCGACATAGCCTGTACATACATAATATACAGCAAACAGATGTAGGCAAACAAATAAGGATTTAACCTACAAGGAAATTTGTATGGGTGTGTGGGATATGCTGGAAGCCATTTCCGGCATGGTGTAACGGCTTCCTGGTTCAATTTTTCCGCTGAACTGGCTGAACTGTCCGTAAATAAAGGGCTGTAAAATTGAACTTTTGAATGTTATACTAAACGCAGAAAGGCGGCCAAAACATGAATGGAAAGACCCCGCACATTGTTCAATATCAAGGTTCAAAGCGTTTACTTGCGCCACAAATTCTCCAATACATGCCACGCAAGGTTAATCGTTTTATCGAGCCTTTTTCCGGCATGGCGGCAATCACAATTGCCGCCGCTAAAGAAAGCCGCGCAAGTGAATATCATGTAAATGACATAAACAAGCCTATCATCAGAATTTTACAAACTGCCATTGGTGCCCCTGATGAGCTGATAAAAAAATATACCGCCATCTGGACGCGGCAATTTTCGCACCCGGGCGGTCACCTTGAACATTTTTATTATATTCGCAACCGCTTTAATGAAGGCGAGCAAACCGCCGAAAACATGCTGTATCTTTTGGCGCGTTGCGTAAAAGGCTCTGTCCGTTATGGGCGAAACGGCAATTTTAACCAATCGCCGGATAAACGCCGCCACGGCACAAACCCTAAAAATATCGCAAACAATGTATATGCCATATCCTCATTATTAAAAGGAAAGGTGGTGTTCACTTCATTAGATTATCGCCAAATTTTTGATGCCGCCCGCCAGGGTGATTTAATTTACCTAGACCCCCCTTATCAAGGCGTAACTAATGCAAAAGACAACCGCTATTTTTCCGGCTTGTCCTACGATGAATTTGCAAAGTCTATTACATATCTCGATAAAAAAGGAATAGATTACATCATCAGTTATGACGGCGAATGCGGTGGACGAGCATATGGCTCTGACTTGCCAAGTAGCTTAAACTGCGTCAAGTTTTTATTGAATGCCGGCACATCTACCCAAGCTACGTTATTGGGAAAGCGTAGCACAACATTTGAATCCTTGTATGTAAGCAAGCGCATCGCCCCGGCAATGGAATTTATACCGGAGCAGCTGACGCTGACAGAACGGTGATACGCCATATGAGTGCCGATTACCCAAAGGAATTTTTAGATTTGTTGAATGCTGTGGAAGCAAAACGCCCTCGCACGGTTATTCAGCACATACTTGAACATGGCTATATAACCTCGCAAGAACTGAAAGACAAATACGGTTACAACCACCCCCCAAGAGCCGTGCGTGATGTGCGGGAACACGGCATCCCCCTCGTCACATACCGCATTGAGGGAACTGACGGCAGAAAAATAGCCGCCTATAAATTTGGCGACCCAAGCAAAGTGAAAAATGTGCTTTCAAAATCGGCGGGAAGAACTGCGCTGTCAAAGGCATTAAAACAGGCGTTGATTGAAAGATACGGAGCAAAGTGCTTTGTGTACTTCGAGCCGATGGACGAGGCATTATTACAGGTTGACCATCGCGTGCCATATGAAATTGCCGGCGAGAATGCGGAACAAAATTTAGAAGCCTTTATGCTACTTTCGCCTTCTGCAAACCGGGCAAAGTCGTGGACGTGTGAAAACTGCGAAAATTGGGAGCGTAAAGCCCCTGCGTTTTGCGTGAAGTGCTTTTGGGCATACCCGGAGGGTTATGAGCATATAGCTGGGAAGCAACAGCGGGTTGTTACTGTTGTATTCACCGGAAACGAAATTGAGGATTATAACCGACTGGTTGAGATGGCGGGGATTGATAGAGCGCAACAAGAAATTAAGAATATTTTACATAAATATCTATAAAAAAACTGCACTGCACCGTGAAAAGCGGACGGGGAAAGAAGCCCCCTATCGAGGGGTAAAAGAATCAAGCGAACTGGCGTCGTATATCAAGCGGCGTCAGTTTTGTTTTTAATTGTACACGTTCATGGTTGTAAAACCAAATATAATCATCTATGAGCATTTTTGCTTCCTCGAAAGAATGGATTTTTTGTCTGTTGATGCATTCGGTTTTAAGGATTGAAAAAAAGTTTTCAGCCATTGCATTATCTAAGCAGTTGCCGCGCCTTGACATGGAGGGCGTGATTCCATATTCTTTAGTTAGGTTAAAATACCCGTGTGAAGTGTATTGAAACCCTTGGTCGCTGTGGAGTTGCACCTCTGCGGCGGCCGCTTCTTTTTTTGCATCTCGGATGGTATTAAGTACGAGATTAACGGATTGCTCCGTACCGGTTCGATGGGCGACGATTGAATTGTCGTAAAGGTCACGAATCATGGAAAGATATAGCACGCCTTGCCCGGTGTGGATGTAGGAAATATCCGTCACCCACTTTTGGTTTGGCCGTTCGGCGCAAAAGTCGCGGTTAAGGTGGTTGGCATATTTATGAAGATGCTGTCCAAAGTTATTGTATTTTCTGCGCCTGCGGATTTCAGAAAGCATGTTGAATTTATTCATTACACGAAGCACGGTTTTAGGGTCGCATTTCCAATTTTTCTTTGTCTCCAACCAAATATGGACACGGCGGTAGCCGTATGTTTTCCGACACCCGGCTTGACATTCAGCAATCTCCGTTGCCAGTGCCGCATCACGGTCGGGCTTGTCAATGCGCTTGATGAAATCGTAATACCCGCTTTTGGACACATCTTTCTCCGTTATCTGCTTGCGCGCGTCACGCAACTGTGCTTCCAGCTCCTTGATACGCCGTGCATCATGGTTGTTGGCTTCGGCGACTGCGGGCTGGATGCCCGCCGCCTTCAGCCAGTTCTTGAGCGTGTCGTCGCAGATGCCCAGTTCCCGGGCTACCTCTTTTCGTACACGGCCCTGCTCCACTGCCAACCGCACTGCTCCGGCTCGGAATGCTTCGTCGTAGCGCGGTGGGGCTACTCGTTTCCTTTGTGCCATATTCTACCACCTTTCCAGTTTACAGGTTCTTTTTCTGTCCGGCAAACCGGGAAGGGGGGCAATGCCGCAATTCACAAAATGTTGGGGAAATCAGAGGACAAATCATAAAATTCGAGGAATAATAAATAGTGGAAGGCTTTATGACTTTTTATGAACTTCTGAAGAATCACCCGCTTGAGGAGCTTTGGTACATCCTCCGTAGTCGTCATAACTTGGCCAGAAAGCCGATAAAGGCAGAGCGGATGTTTTTGCATTACAAGGCGGCACGAGAAGAACTACTTGCGTTACATTCGCAAGATAATCCTACCGAAAACATTTTGGCATGTGACTTCTCAATTGAAACAGACGAATCGGGAGTTCCTGATGTATGGATGCATTGCAATATGCTCTCACCAGCAGAGGATGGAAGCGGTAAAATGCAGGAATATGCGATGGATTTCGTTCCTTGGGCAGAACTTATTGACTATAAAGTTTCAGAAAAGTCGATTGCTAAATTTGGCGAGTTGGTCTGTACGGCAGAACTTTTATGGGAGATTATTTTCTACGGCTATAACGCAAAGAGAGTTAGTGATGAATCAGAAAAGTTAAAAACTCTTGTTGCAGACATAGACAGCGGGAAAAAAGAAACCAAACCGTGGAATCCCGAATAATTCGCTCTACCTAAAGAAACCGTTGAGCGTGAAGAATCGGCGGTCAAAGAATGGTTTGTAAATGCTCCCCAAGCAGTCAAAGATATTGTTTACGGATTATTCATGTTGAGTGAGTGTGATGAGGACGAAAGTGTAGATGAAATATTGAACCGATTTAATGAGATAATAAATGCAAGTAGCCAAAAAGGTGCTGGGGATACAAAACTTACAAAATTACTCCGTGCTATGGCTACAGACCTAGATGTTGATGGAAAACACGCACTTTTGGATGGAATGTTTAACGGATAATCTCGTTGTTTGGAAATCGCTATTTTACTGAATTTACAAAAAAATACTTGCAGTTTTGACTGCCATTCAAGAGGTCAGGGCTTCGACTCCCCTCGTCTCCAGAGTTAAGAAAATCCCGAACCCTCCCCAAATTTTCTTTGTCGGGGGGGCGTTCTCGGTGGAGTTCCCATTAGAACAGTTTGGTCACCGTTAGGAACATGATATTCCCCCAAACTGGGCCAGTGACGGCGCAGTGTGCCACGAGTGTGCAGGAATATGGAGAAACACATTGCGACACTCCCAAAACAAAAAACCCGTTGACAAGGGCTTTTTTTTATGCTTTAATCGTCCCCGGTGTTTAGTTATAGTAAGCAAAATATTTGCAGTCCCTGAACCATTAATGGCATTGGCGTGGCGGTGAAGGTAGGCTGAGTCTTGCTGTTGTTTACATATGGCATACAAAATATTTGAAATGGGTGTATCCATGCAGATGACCGAGATTGGTGAAAAGTTGAAACAGCTTCGTATTCGAACCAACCTTACCCAGGAGGAGCTGGCCAGCCGCTGTGACTTATCGAAGGGTTTTATTTCTCAGGTGGAGCGGGGGCTGACCTCGCCTTCTATTGCCACTTTGGTGGATATTTTGGACAGCCTGGGTTCCAATTTGTCGGAATTTTTTCAAAGGCCGGACAATGTGCAGATTGTCTTTCGCCAGGAGGACGCCTTTACGGCGGAGGACACCGGGCAGGATTGCCAGATTTGCTGGATTGTGCCCAACGCGCAGAAAAATGCCATGGAGCCGGTGATTGTCAATATCCGGCCCAAGGGGCGCACGGATGAATATGGGCCCCATCCCGGGGATGTGCTGGGCTTTGTCCTTTCCGGCACCATTGTGCTTCACGTGGGCGGGCAAAAGCATAAGCTGAAAAAGGACGAGTGTTTTTATTACACAGCCTCCAACCCGTATTTTTTAGAGAATACCAAGGGAAACCCGGCGGCGGTGCTGTGGGTGACTTCCCCACCTAACTTTTAACGGGGGCGACGGACATTGAATCACTTCATTGACCTAGTGGGCGTGACAAAAACCTTCGGGCGCAAAACGGTACTTAGCAATATCAACCTGTATATAGACAGAAACGAATTTGTCACCCTCCTGGGGCCCAGCGGATGCGGCAAGACCACAACGTTGCGCATTATCGGCGGCTTTGAAAAGCCCACCGCCGGCGCGCTTTTGTTCAACGGGGAGGACGCCATCTCCCTCCCGCCCAACAAGCGGAAGGTGAATACCGTTTTTCAAAAATACGCCCTGTTCCCCAACATGAATGTATTCGATAATATTGCCTTCGGCCTGCGCCTGAAAAAAACGGACGCGAAGACCATAGCGGAAAAAGTGGACGCCATGCTTGCCTTGGTCAACCTCGCGGGCTTTCAAAAGCGGACTATCCAGTCCTTGTCCGGGGGGCAGCAGCAGCGGGTGGCCATAGCGCGGGCCGTGGTAAATGACCCGGAGGTATTACTGCTGGACGAGCCGCTGGGGGCATTGGATTTGAAGCTTCGCCTGGAAATGCAGGTGGAATTGAAAAACATCCAAAAGGAGCTGGGGATTACCTTCGTCTATGTCACCCACGACCAGGGGGAGGCCCTGAGTATGTCCGACACCGTGGTGGTGATGGACGCGGGGCAAATACAGCAAATCGGCAAGCCGGAGGACATCTATAACGAGCCCAAGAACGCCTTCGTGGCCAAATTCATCGGCGAGAGCAATATCCTGGAGGGCATCATGCATTCGGATTATCACGTGGAATTTGCCCAGGTGGGTTTTGCGTGTATTGACAAGGGCTTCGGCCCCGGTGAGGCCGTGGACGTGGTAGTGCGCCCGGAGGATGTAGCGATTACACCGCTTGAGGAGGGTACCCTGCGCGGAAAGGTGCGTCACATCACCTTCAAGGGGGTGCACTACGAGATGCGGGTGGAGGCCAACGGCTTCGCGTGGAAGGTACATAATACTGTGCAGTTCCCCGTGGGCACGGAGGTGGGATTGTCCATAGCACCTCATTTGATACATGTAATGAAAAAAAGTGGTGAGCCGGGTTGCTGAAAAGAATATTCGTGTACCCTTATATACTTTGGATGTTCCTGTTTATCGCGGCACCGCTGTTGATTGTCCTTTGGTTCGCCATTACGGATACGGGTGCCGACGGGCAAACGGTGTTTACCTTTTACCATGTGGCGCGGTTTTTCCGGCCCGCCTTTGCGGGGGAGCCCTTTTTCCAGCGGCTATATATCGTCGTGCTGACCCGCTCCATTTGGATAGCGGTGCTTACCACCATGGTTTGCTTTGTGCTGGGGTACCCCTTGGCCTATGCGCTGGCAAAGTTTTTCGGCCACCGCTCCATATTGCTGTTCCTGTTCCTTGTGCCCCTGTGGATGAATTTTTTGTTGCGCACCTACGCGTGGATGACCATTCTGGAGCAGAACGGGGTGCTGAACGCCTTGCTTTCCCTTGTGGGGCTGCCCACCATAGATATCCTTTTTACCGATACCGCCGTTGTGCTGGGCATGGTATACAATTTTTTGCCCTTTATGGTGTTCCCCATTTATTCCGTGCTGAAGGATATGGATAATTCCGTTATCGAAGCGGCCCAGGACTTGGGTGCCAACCGGGTGCAGGTGTTCTTCCGGGTGGTGCTGCCCATGAGCGTGCCCGGCATTATTTCCGGCCTTACCATGGTGTTTATGCCCAGTGTGACTTCCTTTATAATACCCAACTTGCTGGGGGGGGGTCAGTTCATTTTGGTGGGCAATTTGATTGAGCAACAGTTTATGCGGGTGGGGGACTGGCATTTCGGCTCGGCTATGTCTGCGATTTTAATCGCCTTGATTTTGCTCATGATGGGATTCATTAAATTAATCGACCGCCAGCCCAGGAACAAGGACGGGCCCGCAGAGGGGGTATTGTATTGATAAAGCGAATCTACCAGGTGTACATAGGCGTAATGCTCTTGTTTTTATATGCCCCCATTATGGTGATGATGGCCCTTTCCTTCAACGAGTCCCCCTCCCGTAGCTATTGGGGCGGCTTTTCCCTGCGGTGGTACCGGGGCCTATTCGCAGACCCCCATATCGCCCAGGCGTTGACCAACACCCTTACCATTGCGTTGCTGTCCGCCCTGATTGCCACGGTTATCGGTACCATTGCGGCGGTGGGTATCAACCAGCTGGGGCGAAGGACGAAAAGCATCGTCATCGGTATCACCAACCTCCCGGTGTTCAACCCGGAAATCGTCACCGGGGTATCTCTGATGCTGTTGTTTATGTTCGCCATCCGGGTGGCGGGGATGGGCCGCTTGGGATACACCACCTTGCTACTGGCCCATATATCCTTCAACGTACCCTACGTCATCCTTTCTGTGATGCCGCGCTTGCGGGGGCTGGACGGTAACCTCTTCGAGGCGGCTATGGACTTGGGTGCCACCCCCATGCAAGCCTTGGCAAAGGTAATTCTTCCCCAAATCCGGCCGGGGATAATAACGGGTGCCTTGCTGGCCTTTACCCTATCTGTGGATGACTTTATCGTGAGCTTCTTCACAACGGGGGTTGGGGTTAGCAATTTATCTATATTGATTTTTTCCATGGCGCGGCGGGGGGTCAACCCCCGCATCAACGCACTGTCCACCCTCATTTTCCTGACGGTGATGGTGCTGTTGTACCTCATCAGCAGGAGAGACACAAGAAAGGAAAGGAGTATGTACGATGAAGAAAATTAAATTTGTGGGGTTGCTACTGGGGCTGGGGATTGTTTTGGCCTTGACCGGTTGCAACAGGAATGAAAATATTATCCGGGTATTCAACTGGGGGAATTACCTGGACGAAAGCATATTGGCGGAATTTACTGCCCAGACGGGCATACGGGTCAGCTATTCCACCTATGCCACCAACGAGGAGATGCATACCCGCCTCACTGCGGGGGGCGGCGGCTTCGATTTGGTTTTCCCCACAGACTATATGGTGGAGCGCATGATACGCGAGGATTTGCTCCTGCCCATAAACCTGGAGAACATACCCAATATACGCTACATCGACCAACGCTTCAGAGGCTTGGAATTTGACCCCCACAATGTCTATTCCGTGCCCTATAAATGGGGTACGCTGGGGATTTTGTACAACACGGCCATGGTGGAGGCCCTTGCCCCGGGCATGGTGGTGGATAGCTGGAACATCCTGTGGGATGCGCGTTTCGGGGGGAGTATCTTCATGTACTACAGTATGCGCGATGCCTTCGTGGCACCGTTGAAGCTACTGGGCTACTCCATCAATACCACCAACCCCGACGAGCTGTTCGCCGCACGGGATTTGCTCATCGCCCAGCGTCCCTTGATACGCGCCTACCTGGGCGACCCCATAAAGCATTCCATGATTGGCAACGAGGCGGCTTTGGCCATGGTCTTTTCCGGCTGTGCCATGTTTACCATGGAATTTAACAGCGACTTGAACTTCATTGTGCCCCGGGAGGGAACCAATGTGTGGTTCGACAATATGGTTATCCCCCGTGGGGCCAGAAACCAGGCCGGCGCGGAAGCCTTTATCAATTTCCTGAGTGACCCGGAAATTGCCTTGCGCAATACACTGTATACAGGCTTCTCCACCACCAATTGGGCCACCTTTGCTTTACTGCCGGAGGAAATCCGCAACAATCCCGTGTACTGGCCCTCGGACGAGGTCATTGACAACAGCGAAACCCAAGTCCATGTAGGGGAATTTACCGCCACCTGGGAGCGGGCATGGATTGAGGTGCTGGCCGCCAGGCCATAGCGGGCCCATGCTGAAAAAAATAGATGCCACGGGCATGGATACCTTCCTTGCCCTTTCCCAGCTATACGAAGCGGAGTTCGCCCCCATCACAGGCGCGGCCCGGGACGCACAGGGAATGTACCCGGTCTCCACCCCCCTGGACGACACACACCCCGGCTATTTTTACTGCGAAGGGGAGGCGGCCATCGGCTTTGCCATTATCGCCACGGAAAGTGAGCCCTATGAGGTCTGCGAGTTCTTCATACGCAAGGAGTACCGCAAGCAGGGCGCAGGGCAGAAAATGGCGGTGGCACTTTTCAATAAGCACGCCGCGCATTGGCGCGTAAAGCAACTGCACAACGCAACATATGCCCACCGATTTTGGCTAAGGGTACTGGAAGACTATACCCAGGGTAATTTTACCCAATGTCTTTACGAGGACGAAAAATGGGGGAAGGTGCACATGCAGGGGTTTTCATCAAGGGCGTAAGTGTAGGAGTGGGAATCGCGTTGAATGGGGTGGGTGGCGGTGTGGTTTTCGTTCGCTATGCTACGCCTTTGCTCCGCTGGTGGCGCGTACCGCGCCAATGCGCTACGCGGCGCACGCAATTCGCTCACTGAAAACACACCGCCACCCGCCCCATTCAACGCGGTTCCCACTCCTATAAATGTGCAAAGGGTGATAAAATTGGGCCAAAAACTACAGCTGTTCGGATTCAACAACCTTTCGAAATCCCTATACCTGAGTTTGTATGAGGTATATTACACAGACGGGGACAAGAAAAAATTCGTCGAGTACGTCAACACCAAGCACAGTGCCCGGCGTTTGACGGCGTTGCTTACGGACGTGGCGGAAAAAATCGGAGCCACGGTATTAAACATATCGGAGTACGACTATGACCCCCAAGGGGCCAGTGCCGTGCTGTTGATTGCGGAAGAGCCCGAAGCCGTGGTTGCCCATCTGGATAAGAGCCATATCACCATCCATACCTACCCGGACTTTTTCCCGGGGGACAAGGCCGCCGTCTTCAGGGCCGATATCGACGTGGCCACCTGCGGCGAAATATCCCCCCTGAGCACCCTCAATTATCTCATTGACAGCTTCGGCTCGGACATCATTACCCTGGACTATAAAATCAGGGGCTTTACCCGGTGCGAAACCGGGAAAAAGCTCTACACAGATACCTCCATGGACTCCATTCAAGCCTTTATAGACACGCATATACGCAACAAGTATACTGTCCGGGACGTAAATCTGCCCCAGGCAAATATCTTCCATTCGCGCATGATGAAAAAAAACATCCCCCCAAACAGCCACAGCTTCGACTTGTGCCCGGCCGCCCTTTCCCCGCCGGAGCAAAACGAAGCCGCCAAATATCTGCACCACGAAATGTCAGCGATTTTCGCCGGATTTGAAATCCCGCGGGAGGGGAGGGAGGTTGACCCGCGCTAGCACGGCAACGCTCATGAACGACTCTGTGCGGCAAGTACTCGCGTTAGTCTCGCTACGCGAGCCGAACGTGCCGGCTTCGCCTTATTTGCCGAGCACATAAGCCGCCCATTCGCCGTTAATTTCGCGTTCCCGCGAGCCGCGCTTGCCCAACCTCCCTCCCCTCCCACGGGACACAAGAGACGCAATCAACGCGACAAAGTAATTTTGTTTTACGTAAAACCCCGCGAAGTGCGCGGGTGAGCGATAAAAGATGAAGAAAATTACTTTCCACATGCCTGGGAGGGAGGCGTGTGGTGGGGGTGGGGTGAGGTGAATGGGCAAGCGCGTCTAGCGGCAACGCGAAATTAGCGGCGAATGGGCGGCTTATATGGTTGGCGTTGAGGCTTCGTCAGAAGACCAACGCAACCATTTGTCGCACAGAGCCGTTCATGAGCGGTGACGCGTTAGCGCGGGCCATTCACCTCACCCCACCCCCACCACGCGGGTTACTCATCCACAGCAAGTGCAAATAATTTTCCCTTTCGAGGAGTGTTTCTATGCAATTCTGGTATTCGGAGCATCACGCGCCGGGGGTCAAGCTTTCCTTTCAGGTGGAGAAGCAATTGTATAGCGCGGAAAGTGCGTTCCAACGGATAGATGTCTTCGAATCCATGGAGCTGGGGCGGTTTTTGACATTGGACGGCTTCATGATGGTGGCGGAAAAGGATGAGTTTATTTATCATGAAATGATGGCGCATGTTCCCATGGCTGTGTTTCCCGGGGTGAAAAGGGTGCTGGTGGTGGGCGCGGGGGACGGCGGGGTCGTCCGGGAGCTGACGCGCTATGGCGGTATTGCGTCCATTGATTTGGTGGAGATTGACCCCATGGTTATCGACGTGTGCAAGGAATATCTGCCCGCCATGGCCTGTGGCTTCGCCGATAAGCGGGTGCGGGTTTTCCATCAGGACGGTGCCGCCTTCGTAAAAAAGGAACGGGGCGTGTACGATTTAATCATCGTTGACTCCACAGACCCCATCGGCCCGGGGGCGCAATTGTTTACATCGGAATTTTTTCAGGATTGTTACCACGCCTTGACCGGCCAGGGCATGATGATAAACCAGCACGAAACGCCCTTCTATGAAAAAGAGGCCCTCATCGTACAGCAGATGCATGGGCGCATGTCCGGTATTTTCCCCATCGCGGAGGTCTATCAGGCCCATATACCCACCTATGCCTCCGGGCATTGGCTCTTCGGATTTTCGTCCAAGCAATGGCATCCTGTAAAAAATTTTAACGCCGCATCCTGGGACGCCCTTAACGTAAAGACCCAATACTACAATACGGCACTGCATGTGGGGGCCTTCGCCCTTCCGAATTATGTGCTGGATTTATTAAAAAGCGGGGAGGTGCGGCAAAATGAAAATCATTGACGCCCACGTCCATTTCTCCAATGTGCAGGCGTTTTTCACCGCCGCGGAGGAATCGGGGGTGGATTATTCCTATGAGGGCTACCTGCGGGAGCGGGCGGCGGCAGGGATAGAGGCTTCCATTTGTATGGGGCTGGTGGAATCGGTGCCCCATGGCTTCCCGGATAAAGACGCCCGGGTGCCCATGACCGCCGATTTATGCCCGGAGCCCCCTCCCGGATTGTACACCTGCCTGGGCATCAACCCCCATGGCCTGGACGACGCGGCCCTGGCACGAATCGCCCAAAGGATTAAACAGGACAAAACCGTGGTGGGCTTTAAAATCTATGCCGGCTATTATCACCGCTACATCCACGACCCGGTGTACACGCCCATATACAAGCTGGCGGCAGAGCACGGTTTGACCGTGGCCATACACACCGGGGATACCTACAGCGAGCAGGGGCTACTGGAGTATTCCCATCCCCTGGCGGCGGACCGGCTGGCGGTGCAGTTTCGCGATACGAAATTCCTGCTGTGCCATATGGGGAACCCCTGGGTGCTGGACGCTTGCGAAATCGCCTACAAGAACCGCAATGTATTTCTGGACATTTCCGGCCTGGAGGAGGGCAACGCCGCCAAGGTGGCCGAAGCCGAAAAAAATCGGCTGATAATACAGCACCTCACCACCGGGCTGGCCCACCTGGACGATTACCAAAAGGTATTGTTCGGTACGGACTGGCCCATCGTGCCCATGGAGGCGTATATTCACTTCTGCAAGCAATTGATTCCCCCACAGGCCCATGAAAGCGTTTTTTATCACAATGCCTTGCGGGTATATGGGATAGGAGGATAAAATGGACATAAATTTCTACAGCAAAAGCGACCTGGCGGCGGCGGGTGTTAGCGTGTTGCAATTCCTGGAGCAGATTACGGCACTGGATGAGGAAAATGGCTTGCTGGAGGAGCCCTACGACGTGGTGGTGCAAAAGCTCACCCCGGTTTTTGACGCTACGCAGGACATGTGGCGGGCCATTATGGTAGATGGCCGGGTGCGGGGGTATTGGAACTGTGTCGCCCTGGACGACAAGCATCAGAAGTTGCTGGAGGAAGGAAAACTCCTGGAGAGCTATGTGAATATAAATAACCTGAAGCCGGATTTGACCCGGGAGAAGAACGCGCTTTTGTTTGATTCCGTGTGCATCGACGTACCCCTGCAAAAGCACAGGCTCTCCGGGCATATATACAAGTCCATCCATGAAACCCTGGCCGCGCTACCGGCCAAGGGGGTGGCCGTGGGGGATATCTGGGCCAGCATATGGTCCGACGCCGGCATCCGCTTCTTCTCCAAGTGGGGTTTTGAGGCCGTGGTTGAGAATAAGGGCGACGGTACCGTGGGCCACGGGTATATCTACCGGGTAGCCTATGACACGGCCATGGAAAAATTGGGCGAAATAGTAAAAAAACTGGGGCTGTAGAGGAGTGCCGCCATGGAATATAAATACGCTTATCAAATGGACGCTGGTTTTATCGCGGATATATTGGCCATAGACGCCGCTGTGTATGAGCCCACGGCCCGGGGTACCATGGACAGCCTGCTGGACAGATACAACGCCAACCGGGAATCCTTTATCTTGGCTTGCCAGGGGCCCCGCATCGTGGGGTATGTGGCCTTCTTCCCCATTGAAAAGCATTTGACACACCGGATACTAAATGAAAGCATACCCTTCGACGACAATATCAAGGCAACGGATATATTGCCGGGGTATCCCCGGGATGTGGATGTGGATTTGTTGCTGATATCCATTGCCATTTTCCCTGAATTTAATGGGATGGGGATAGGCCGGGAGCTCATGGGGCGGTATTTCGGCTTTGTCGGCGAAAAAATCCAAGGCGGATGCCGGATAACCAACACCTATTCCTATGCCGTTACGGACGCGGGTGCCAGGGTGCTGGGCAAGTTTGGCTTCGATATAATCAAGCATGTGAAATACCAGGGCGAGGACGCTGATGTTAAGCTAATGCACTACAGGCATTGATGAAAGGGGCAACCATATGATGAAGGTAAAGCTGGCAAAGGATAACGGGACATTTACCTTTACCGTGGCGGGAGATATAAACACCCCCGCTGCCCGGGAGCTGGGGAAGGAGTTGCATCCCGCCTTTGAAAAGGCGAAGCGCGTGGAGCTCGATTTCTCACAGGTGGCCTACGCAACCTCGGAGCTGTTGCGTATTTTGCGTATGGCGCAAGATATCTCCACCACCAAGAATGTGCCCATGACCTTGCGCAATGTATCCGAGCCTGTGATGAACATGTTCCGGCTTACCCGGTTTGACGCCATTGTAACGATAGTCCCATGAAGGAAATAAAATTGCCCGCGGATATCGACAGGCTGGGCGATTTGTACGCCTTCCTCCAGGAGTCCATCGCGTGCGGGGGCGTTGTGCTCCCGGAGTGCAAATACCAGGAGCTCAAGCAAGCCAGCGAGGAAATATTTGTGAACATCGCCTACTACGCGTATACCGGCAGGGGGGATGTTTTGGTGCGTATTGAAGCCGGGCCCACTAAAATAAAGGTGGAGTTTCACGACAGCGGGAAAGCCTTCGACCCCTTGGCCTTTGGCTACGGGGGGCCCTCCCCACACAACCCTGCCCACAACAGAGGGGGGCAGGGTATCTTCCTGGTGAAGGAATTGACGGACGATTTCTACTATACCTATTGCGACGGGCACAACAAGCTGACTATAGTGAAAGCGGTATAAGCCTATGCGTATTGCCAAAATTGTTTTAGTGGGTGTTGTATTTGCCGTGCTGGTGGGCTTTATTGTGCGCGGCACCATATATGAGTACGCGGTATCGCGCTTTACCGATACGGCGTTTTTTTCGGCCCGGATGGCGGCGGCTATTGTGGACGGGGACAGCGTGGCGGATTATTTGACCTATGGAACCAACGAAGGCTACTATGCTACCTTCAATTTGCTTCAGGAGCTGAAAATCGCCAATGGCTTGCGGTTTTTGTATATCCTCCGCTTCGACCGTGCCACCCAAAATATATACTACATATTTGACATCTACTGCGGCGAGTGTGACCTGTCCCTTATCTCCAGGCTTGGGGATATTGCGGGTGCTTACGATGTGTATGTACCTGCCTTCATGGCCGTGTATGAAACCGGGCTGGAAATGACGGAGGCGTTGATTACGCGCTTTGATGTCTTTGGGCATCTGGCCTCGGCGTATATTCCCATATTCGCATCAGACGGGCGCGTGGTGGCCATTGCCTGTGCGGATTTGTACATGCCCCGGGTCTTCAGGGATATCTTTTTGCAGTCATTGGCCTTTGCCGTGGGAAGCTTTGCTGTGTATATGGCATTTGTTTCTTTCTGGATATACACAAAGAAGCACTCCGACAACAAGCGCAAGGCAGAGGAGCTGATACGCAACAAGGAAGAGCTCGAATTGGCCGAAAGGGTACAGCTCAGTATGTTGCCGCAAACCGGGGCACCGGCCGAAGAAAACCGGTTCGACATATACCATACCATGATACCCCAAAAGGAAATCGGCGGTGATTTCTATGACTTCTTTTTGCTGGACGGGGATACCTTGGTAATGGTAATCGCCGATGTTTCCGGCAAGGGGATTCCCGCCGCGCTGTTTATGGCCAACGCGAAGACCACCATTAAGAACATGGCCCTTGCGGATAAGACCCGCTCCCCCGGCGCGGTTTTCGCGGCGGTGAATAACAGCCTGTCTGAAAACAATGGCACCTATATGTATGTCACCGCCTTTATTGGCTACCTGGACTTGCCCAGCGGCGCGCTGACCTACGCAAGCGCGGGCCATCCCCCCCAAATCATAAAAAGAAAAAACGAAGCCTTCACCTTCCTACCCACCGGGCATACGTCGGTCCTTGGATTCGGCAAGGATGAGATATACGGCGAAGCCACGGACATTACCCTCTCCCCCGGCGATATAATGTACCTCTACACCGACGGCGTAACCGACGCCTGGGACAAAACGGGCCGCTATACCGGCGGCGGGAAGGACAAAGCGCGGAAACGCTTTTCCAACGAGGGCTTGTTAAAGCTCTTGAATGCCCATGGCACCACCCCCCCAAAGGGGATAAACCAGGTGGTGGCCTCAGAGGTAAACAATGTGCACGACGTTTCGCAAAACGAGGACGACATAACCATGATGACGCTACACTATAAAGGATAGGGGCGATAGGTATGGTATTCAAGTATGCCCATGAAATGATGGATTATGATTTTATCCCCGACATAGCGCGGCTAGAGCACGCGGCTTATCCCGCCAAGGCCCGGGAGACGGAGGAAGCCCTTCGCGCCCGGTATGAGGCGAACCGGGAGTCCATCATTTTTGCCTTCCACAACTTTGAAATTGTGGGGTATATCTGGTTTTTCCCCATTTCGCGGGTATTGAGCGAGCGAATGAACAGCAAAGAATATATTTCCGGCGAGGACATACGGCCAACGGATATAAAACCCTACCCGGACAAGTACACGCCGGAGGATGTGGACTTTGATATTTTAATCCATTCCGTCGCGGTGCTGGGCGAGTATCAGCAAATGCACTACGGCGAGGGGCTAATCAAGGAATTTTTTGTCTTTATCTCCAACAAGATTATCAGCGGCAACAAGATTAACGGGGTCTATACCTACGCCTATACCAACCCCAACGCCTGGCTATTCGAAAAGTCCGAGTTCGGCATGGTAAAAGACTTCAAGGGCGCAGTCGAGGATATCGCGGTGCGGCTGATGCGCTATAACTTTACCGACCTGAACAAAGAGGCCAATATGTTCCTCTATGTGCCCTTCTTCTTGGAGACGGAGCAGGATTTGACCGGGCTGAATATAAAATCCGAGGCCAAGGGAGCCTGGTATCTGGACAAGCTTAACGGGATTTCCCAGCTGGAGTTTGGCGACGACATCGCCCGGAAGATAACCCGGGTGTATCTGGGCAAAGACACCTTCGCCTTGGTTGACGAGGAGCGGACGGTGGGGAGCGAGCCGGTACACTTCGATTTGGCGGTTATCTACTACAAGCATTTTTATGTGGCCGTACTGGTTTTCGACAACTTTAAGAAAGAACCCACCTGGCTGCTGGACCAGGCCGCCATGAATTCTCTGGTTCAGTTCAGCGACGCCTGGGGTATGCTGGATGACGAGGACAAGCTGGATAACGACAAAAGCCGGGACGCCTTCCGTAAGTATTTCGCGAAGAAAATAGGCTTTGATTTGAGCAAGATTAGGCAGGTGGGGGAAGTGCGGAGCATGACCTCGCTGATAAAACGCCCCCTGGAGATTCACCTGGTATACATGATGGCTTGTGAGCGGTATACGGGCAGTGAGTTTAAAATAACCCGGATTGCGGCCAACTCCCGGTTCTATGAGGACGCCAACACCGACTACGCCCAATATGACTTTTGCAAAATCTACGCTTCGGAGAAAAATGTGGTTTTCATCACCGCTGACGACGCCGACCGGGCCGACAATGAGTGTCTGATGCTGTTTATCATGGAGTTGCTTATGCTCCAATTGTGCTCCATTTACTCGGTGTACGACGAAATTATGGAGGACTTGGAAAAAGGGGACTATACCAACGCCATCATCGACCGGGTAAACCATTGTTTCAGCAGTGCCGCCCCCCTGTGGAACGCGGACAACTTTACCTATTCGACAGCAAAAAAAATCCACGAGGACGTGGCCAATAAATTCGGCATCCCGCGGCTACGGGAGGAAAGCCAGCTGAATTTGGACCTTTTCGAAAAAATCGCGTTGATTACCTCCCAGCGTACCACCCAAAAATATATTCTGTTCTTTTCCTTCCTGGCCGGCTATCCCGCCATCAATGCCGTGATAAACGCCTTTGTGGACATGATTGGCTCCTTCACCGATACGGCACGCTTCGAAGGCAGGGTAAATGCCACCGCGATTACCCTTATCCTCTACCTCCTGGTGCTGGTCTCGTACGTAACCGGCCGGCTATGGAGGAAATACCTCGTCTACGCCAAAAATAAAAAACCCTAGCCCAGCATTCGGCTGGGGGGTATGCCCTTGTGCTTCTTGTACAGCCGGCTGAAATAGAAAACGTCCCCGAACCCGCAACGCAGGGCCACCTCGGTCACGTTCCATTCCCCGGTGCGCAGCATGTCTTCGGCCTGGTTCAGGCGAAGCATATTTAAATAGTCACGGAAGGCCATCTGGGTCTCCCGTTTAAACAGCGCGCCGAAATACACCGGGTTGAGGGATACCACCTTGGCCACCTCGGTGATGTGGATGGACTCGGCGTAATGGTCGGTGATATAGCGGATGGCGGCCTTCACCCGGGGGTCGAAGCGGTAGGTGTCCACCTCATACACCAGCATGGCCATATACCGTTGCAAAAGGGTCATAAAAGAGGCCCGCACCCGCATTACATAGCCGGGGGAGCGGCGGAGCCATTCCTCGTTTAATTTTTTGTACAGGGAAATCATGTCCTCGTGGATGCCGATGGAGGAAATCAGGGGCAGGGGCACCGTCGCGGTGTGCCCGTCCAGGGTATGCATATGAAAATTGGCGGCGAAGCTGGCGAACTTTGCCGGTTCCGCGCTGTTGGCCGAGCGGGAGGAGCCGGAGGGAATACACAGCAAATCCCCCGCCGTTACCGTATAGATGCGCCCGTCAATGATATATTCCGCCTTGCCGCCGGTGACATAGGACAGGTCAATGAAATCCGTCTGGGACGGCTCGATTTGCCACGAGGGCGTATTGTTGCGGTAATTAAAATACACCATGGTGGGTATGGCATGGTTGAAATCATCATGCAACACAGAATCACCCCTCCTATGGAATTATCACATGTGCTAAGTGCAAAATTTCCTTACGCTATCCATGTTGTTTGCTTTTGCCGAGATTATACTTTATTTCATATAAATAGGAAAGTGGGAGTCTGATGGGTTCTTTCGGGTATCGTGCGTGGCTACAGCCAGCCAAAACGCAACTGGGATTTTTACCAAAGCTGACGGGGCACCGGTGCTTTGCCTTCGAAGAATTTGCCTACGGACTGGAATCCCTCTTCGGCAAAAAACCCGGCGATGACGGCGACTACGCCATTTCGCTGGAAATTGATAAGGGGCTCCCCTGGGAAGCCTATACCCTGCGCGGCGACTTGGCCGGCTTGCGCATTGCCGGCGGCAGTGAGAAAGGCTTGCTGTATGGCGCGTATGGTCTGCTTGCCCGCCTTTGCCTGGGTGAGCCGGTGGAAACCCTGAACATCCTGGAAAAGCCCACCGTGGCCCATCGCGTCCTCAACCACTGGGACAACGCCGACGGCACCATAGAGCGGGGCTATGCCGGGAAATCTATCTTCTTTCAGGGCGGGCGCATTGGCTACGACCTGCCCCGGCTCAAGGATTATGCCCGGCTCTTAGCCAGCATCGGCATCAACGAAATCAGCGTAAACAATGTCAATGTCTACCCCGACAGCGCGAAGCTCATCACCGAGGAGGGACTGCCCGACCTGGCCAAGGTGGCGGAAGTCTTCCGGCCCTTTGGCATCCGGCTGATTATCTCCGTGCATTTTGACAGCCCCGTGATTCTGGGTGGCTTGCCCACCGCCGACCCCGCCGACCCTGCCGTGGCAAAGTATTGGGCCGACGCCGCCAAGCGGGTGTACCAATACATACCCGACCTGGCGGGCTTTCTCATGAAGGCGGACTCCGAATTTCGCTCCGGCCCCGCCGCTTTGGGGCGCACCCAGGACGAAGGTGCCAACATCATCGCCAGAGCCTTGGCTCCCTTCGGCGGGCGCATCTACTGGCGTTGCTTCATTTACAATTGCAAGCAGGACTGGCGCGACACCACCACCGACCGCCCCAAGGCCGCCTACAACGAGTTCTTCCCCCTGGACGGCAAATTCGATGACAATGTTATCTTGCAAGTCAAGCACGGCCCCTCGGATTTCCAAGTGCGGGAGCCCAACTCTCCGTTGCTGGGTGCCATGACCCAAACCCACCAGGGCCTGGAATTTCAAATTACCCAGGAATACACCGGCCAGCAAAAGGACCTCTACGCCACCGCCGTGCAATGGGAGGAAATCTTCGACACCCCCGTAACCGACGCCTGCATGACCCGGGACCTGGCGGGCCGGGAAGTCACTGCCATAGTGGCCGTAGCCAATACCGGAACCGACGCCAACTGGACGGGGCATCTGCTGGCCCAAGCCAATCTATACGCCTTCGGCCGTATGGCCTGGAACCCGGCCCAAACCGCAGAGCAGCTCACCCGGGACTGGGTGGCACTCACCTTCGGCACTGACCCCGCCGTGAAGGAGCCCATCTCCGCCATGCTGTTGGAATCGCGCTGGGTGTATGAAAAATACAACGCCCCCCTTGGCCTGGGCTGGATGGTGAACATCAACCACCACTACGGCCCCTCCCCCGAGGGCTATGAATATATGAAATGGGGCACCTATCACCGCGCCACCCACACCGCCATCGGCGTGGACCGCACCACCCACGGCACGGAATTTACCGCCCAATACCACCAATATGTCCGCGACCTATACGAAAGTAAAAAAACCTGCCCGGAAAAGCTTCTCCTCTTCTTCCACCGCCTACCCTACACCTACAAGCTCAAAAACGGCCAGACCCTCCTGCAATACATCTACGACACCCATTTCGAGGGCGTGGAGGACGTGCAACGCTTCATTACAATCTGGGACTCCCTGCAAGACAAAATCCCCCCCGAAGCCCATACCTCCGTACAGGAGCGGCTCCAGCTACAGCTCGCCAACGCACAGGAATGGCGGGATGTAATCAATAACTACTTCTATCGGCTCACCGGCATCCCCGATGAAAAGGGGCGGAAGGTGTATGGTTGAGTTGTAGCAACATTTCTTTTTTCGCTATTCCAATTTATATCACGGCCATAGCATTTACAAACCGCATATCCGTGGCACAGTAGTGCTTGTGTTCGCCCAATGTATATGCGATAGTGCAATCCCATCGGTCAGCGCATTTCGTGAGTCCATGCTTGGAATTACCCAAAACAACGTGCTTTCTTTTCTTGAAGTGGAACAAACTCCCTTCGCCCAAAAACGCATCAAAGGTATCAGCCTTGCCCTTCGGAAAAGTAGCTATATCCAAGTCAATAACGTCCTCCAACGTAGGGATTTCGTCAAAAACCTTGCGATACAATTGAAATATTGGCATTACATTCTTGACATCGGGTTCTATTGCGGACGCAGGGTGCATTTCATCTTTTATCTTTCTAATCGCAATGTATTTTCCGTTCAATGCCCTAAATCCCTCCTCGTCAAGTTTATGCTTCCAATATGCTCCGTCCGGTTTAACAAACCTCTTTCCCAAAGTTTGCAATTGAAACGCGATGACATCGCCTATTTCAAATACAGGCGTTGTGTGATAACCCAACTTGATTTTTTTCTTTGGCGTCTGAGGGGAAATGATTTTATCCCGAAATGTCGCCAATGCCTTTTTTCTTTTTGTAAGCGTTTTGCTACCCGCTTCTTCCCAAAGGTCAAGACCGAAGCCGCTGTCAATCATTCGCAGGGTTTCGGCTTTTACGGTGTCTGTTAATATTCCCTTGCTCCACATATAATTCGCAAGCGAATAATAATAATTGCACCATTCCTCCGCATTTGATTCGCTGAATCCGTTTTTTCTTACAAAGGCATCAATTTTCGCCAAAGCGATTTCGACATCATTGCGAAAAAACACCACTGGATAATCATAGAGTAAATCAGCCGCCGTATCATTCCCTGTTATACTTACAGACCATGCTCCCATGAAATCATTCCTCTCTTTTTTACGGGAAGGTTGTCAAAAGTGTTTCAACCCTGCCAAATTGCCGAGTAACTTCATCAAAACGCAACTGCGACATAGCATATCAGACAGTATTTTTCCTTTAGTTCATCTTTTAATCCGCTGAAAACAATTCGCCCATTGTGAATGTACACAATATAATCCAAAAGCTGTGGCAAGCAATGACTTCTGGGCCCCTGCGGGGTAGGTACTACCATTCATGTTAGCTGATAGGGTGAATATTGCAACGATACAATTTTTCGGGCATAATAAATACAAAGAAAGGTGGTGCAGTCATGTATCAAGTGTTGGATAATCCGAGAATGATGCAAGCGGAAGAAATATACAAAACATTTGACGAAAAGTGGGTGTATGTTGTCAAAGCGAACATCACGCCCCACGGCGAACTGATTGAGGGAATGCCTGTGGTGATTGGCGATTATCAATTTGAGGGCGTAGAGGAAGGAATCTACGAGCGATACGATGTGCCAGAGTACAGCCGATGGTTGTCACTTAGCTGTTTGCTTCCATCATATGATGATTTGAACCTCGTTTTCGCGGACGGTGTGGTATGACAGTAACCCTCCAAACCATACATGAAAGTAGCCCCGTAGACGGAACTGATTTGCAATTGATAATCGACACAGGCGCACACCTAACCGTATTATCCCGTGCAACGGCAATCATGCGTGGTTTTCATAAATTACCTAAGATACCTACATTCATTCATGGTTATAGCGGTAAAGAACCCGCCGATTTTGTATATATTCAAGGGTTTAAAATTTTAGGTAAGGTTATAACGCATGTTCCTGTGTTAATACCACACGCATTACATAGCATTGACCCCGAGACAAAAGAAAAACGCCAATTCCAGGAAGTTTTGGGCTTAAATGTATTGGAATACTTTAATTATTACGTCTGCACCGAAGAAGATAAGCTATATATGAAATGGAATCCCGCCCCACGCCCACATAACGATAAATTAGCTTGTGGCGAAATTTACACTGTACAGGGTGGTTTAACCGCTTAGATAATTTCCTCTCAAGTTGAACGAGATATGCTTGCAGAAGTGCTTAAATTCAAGGATTTCTAGGTATCGGCTCGACGTAGCAACGCTATTGCCTCCACATGCCCGGTCATGGGAAACATGTCTACGGGCTGTACTGTAGACAGGGTGTACCCGGCTGTGCAGAGGTGTTTTATGTCCCGGGCGAGGGTGGCCGGGTCGCAGGATATGTAGATAATTTTTGGGGCCTTGCATGAGATGAGGGCGTCCAGCAGGGGGGGCTCACATCCCCTGCGGGGTGGGTCGAGAAAGACCACGTCGGGGCGGAAATCCGAGGGTATACCCTGGGGGTGTGCGTTGCCCGTTAGTAGCGTGGGGACAACTTCCTCTGCCGCGCCGGTGAGGAAATGGACGTTGGTGATGCCGTTTATCGCGGCATTTTTTTTTGCGTCGGCGATGGCCGGGGCCACGATGTCGATGCCCACGATATGGCGGGCGGCGTGGGCGGCGTAGAGGGCGATGCCTCCCGCCCCGGCGTGGGCGTCCAGGGCGTCGCCCGGCGTGGTGGGGTGTAGGCCGCTTAGCCGAAGGGCTACGTCGTATAGCACCTTCGCCTGTACCGGGTTTACCTGAAAAAAGGAGGGCGCGGATATGCGATAACGCACCGGGCCGATTGTTTCTTCAATGAAACCGTTCCCGAGAAGTATGCGGAACCGCTCCCCCAGTACAGCGTTGCCCCGGCTGGTGTGGGGGCTGAGGAGTACCGTGGTGGCCCCGGCGTCGGCGGCCAATGCCTGGGCCAAAGGGATTTCCCGGGGCAGGGCTTCGCCGTTTACCACAAGCACCACCATGATTTCGCCGGTGGCTAGAGAGGTGCGTATCATGATTTGCCGCAGTTGTCCTTGGTGGGCCGTCTCGTCGTAGGCGGATATTTTATGCCGGAGCATATGCTTCTTTACAACGGAAAGCACCCGGATATGGGCCGGGTGCTGAATCAGGCAATCGTCGATTTCCACCATGCGGTGGCTTCGGGGGGCGTACATGCCTATGGCGAAGCCCTCCGGGTTTTGTGCCGGTGCCACGGGGAACACCGCCTTGTTCCGGTAGCGGGTGGGAGCGGTGCCCAGCACATCCGCTACGGGAGCGTTCTCAATCCCGCCAATGCGCGTCAGGGCATCGGTTACGATTTGCTTTTTGAAGGCCAACTGGGCCGGATAATCGCAGTGCTGGAACTGGCACCCGCCGCAACGCTGGGAAACCGGGCACTTAGGCGTAACCCGGTGGGGGGAAGGGGTGACAATGCGCATCGCTTTGGCATAGCCGTAGCGTGATTTCAGCTTGACGAGGCGCGCCTCCAGGGTGTCCCCCGGCAACGCGCCATCCACCAACAGCACGAAATCGTTGACCCGCGCCACCCCGAAGCCCTTGGCGTTGACGCCTTCGATATGCAAAGTAAGTACGGTATTTTTTTTCACGAAAAATCCGACCGCCGGATATAGCGGTTAAATACTTTCTGGTAGCCCGTCCAGGGGCCTGCGGTGCTGTCCTTGTCCAGAATTTCTTCGAAGGATTTCAACTTCGCGTCCATATTGTCGGCGCAGTGCAGGAGAAAGGCTTCGATGGTGGCGGGCAATTTGGGCGAGCCAAATTCCAGCTCGCCGTGATGGGCCAGCAATGAATGCTTGAGCAAGCTGGCCAGCTCGTGGGGGAAGTCGGGGATTTTTCCCGCTTCTTCCGTCACCATTTCCACGCCGATGGTGATATGGCCCAGCATCTGGCCGTCGTCGGTGTAGTCGTTCATGGGCATGGGGGAAAGCTCGTAGATTTTGCCGATGTCATGCAACAGCGCGCTGGTGATAATCAAGTCCCGGTTCAAATGCTTGTACCTGCTACTCATAAAGTCGCAGATTTGCACCACGTTTAGCGTATGCTCCAGCAAGCCGCCCATGTAGCTGTGGTGCATCTGCTTGGCCGCAGAATGGGACTTGAACGCCTGAGCCCGGTCTTCGTTCTTGACCAAGATGCCCTCCAGCAACGCCCGCAACTTGGGGTGCTCCACGGACTTGATGTACGCCAGCACCTCGCCGTACAGCGCGTCGATGTCCTTCTCGGTGCAGGGGACATAGTTCAGGGGGATGTATTCCCCTTCCAGGCTTTTGCGCAGTTTGATTACCTTGAGTTGCAGTTCGTTTTGAAAGGTCACGACTTGGGCGTCAATTTTTATCATGTCGCCTTCCTCGAAAGCCTGGATGTCGTTGTTCAGCTCCCACACTTTGGCGTCCATTTGGCCGGTTTTGTCCGAAAGACGCAGGGAATAGTATGTCTTGCCCCCCCGCGTCTTCAGGCTCTGCTTCTGCCGGCACAGATAATGCCCGAGTACGTGCTCGTTTTCCCTTACATCTTCCAAGTAGCGCATGGTTACGTCCTTTCTATGGTGCAGTTAGCGCGAGAGCATTTTCCGCAGGTGCAGGCTCAATTCCTTGAAGGCACTGCGGGGGTTCATTTCGTTCAGGGCCTCCAGCAAGGCGGTGGCCTCCTCGTCGGGCAAATGCTCCCGTTTGTTGGCCAGGAAGGCGGCCCGGTTTTTCAACACGAAGAGTAGGATTTCATTGGATTTGGCCTTCTTCGCGCACATGTCGCGCACCACGGAGCTGGAGGAGGCGAACTGGATGAACTGCTTGTTCATCAGGGCGTAGTTTATCTTGCCGCTCTCGTCGGAGAAGCGGTCGATAATGGCTCCAAACTCGTCGCTGGCAACCATACAGGCCGCCGTGACTTTTTGTGCTTCCTCTTCGGTGATTTCCTCGGCGTCGCATTCGTTGCTTACCGTGATTTTTACCTTGCCCCGGGCACTGTAGGGCAGGCCGGCCAGCAATTCCTGGGCTTCCTCGAAGCCCTCGCGGAGCAAGGGTGCGGCTTCGGAAAGGGGGTCCAGCACCACCTCGCCGGTGCGCTTGTCCACTTCGGCGAAGGCGGTAGCGTCCTGGTCGGTAAAATGCAGCTTGATGCCGCTGCCTCCGGTGCGCAGCTTGAGCCGGTAGGCCACGGCGGGAATAATGCTCAGTTCGACTACCTTTGTACGGATGATGTTCATGGGTTATTCTCCTTTGTGACAGATTTTTCCTATTCGGGAGGAGTGTACGCTATTTGTCAAGGAAGCGTCAAGGCTTGGGTGTTGCCAATATTATCCCCTCGTCCCCAAACCAATCCCGCACGCAGTGCAAAAATCCCTGGGGGGGCGGGGCGGCCCAGGTCATGCTTGCTGTGGGTGCGCCGGGGTCATTCAGGGTCAGCCGGTAGGCGTGGAGTAGTTGCGCCGGGGCATAGGGGGTGGGCTGGCCGCCGTATTTCTTATCCCCGGCCAGGGGGTGGCCGATGCCGGCCAAATGGGCGCGGATTTGGTGGGAACGCCCGGTGCGGGGGCGCACAAGGAGCAGGGAATGGCTTTTGCCCACGGCTAAGGATATATACGCCGTGACGGCGTGTTTATAGCCCGGGTGGGACATCCCGTCAATCGCCGGTTCTTCTGCAGGAAGGGGGATAATATTTGCCGTATTGGTGGCTTCATTTTTTTCGTAGTGCCCCTCCAGCGTGGCCTCCCCACCCAGTTTTCCCTCCACCACCGCCAGATATTCCTTCTCAAACTTACCCCCGGCGAAGGCCGCCGTGTATGTTTGCAAGGCGTGCAAGGTCTTCCCGCACACCGTCAGGCCGCTGGTGTTGGTATCCAGCCGGTTGCACAAGGCGGGGGTGAAGGCCGCCTCCGGGTCGTAGGCACCCCTTTCATATAGGTACCACAGTATGCGCGACAGCAAATGGGCACCCTCGGTGGCAAGATGGCCCCCATGGGCAGGAAGCCCGGCGGGCTTGTTTATCATAAGCAACGCCGCGTCTTCGTATACGATGCCCGTCAGGGCCGCCGCCCGCGCTGGCGGGGAACGCTCCCCACGTAGCTTCGCCAGGGTTTCCGGCGCGAGATAGAGGTCTATAAAATCCCCCGTCGTCAGGGTTTCGCCGCCTTCGGCGCGGTGGCCGTTGAGCTTTATCCGCTTCTTGCGCAGGAGCTTGTGTAGCAAGGGCTGAGGGGCTTCGCGCAGATAGGCAAAAAGAAACCGATTCAATCGGCGATTGGCATCGGCTTGTGAAATGTGTATCCGGTGCGCCACGGCTACGCGGCTCCGGTTTTATGGGCCCAGATAAGATAGGCGTTCATGAAGGGGTCGAGCTGGCCGTCCATGACGGCTTGAACGTTCCCTGTTTCCTCGTTGGTGCGGTGGTCCTTGACCAGGCTGTAGGGGTGGAAGACATAGGAGCGGATTTGACTGCCCCAGGCGTTGTCCATTTGCTCGCCACGGATGCCCGAGAGCTTTTCCCGCTGTTCTTCCCGCTGTTTGAGGAACAGCTTGGCGGAGAGCATTTTCATGGCCCGGTCCCGGTTTTGGATTTGACTGCGCTCGTTTTGGCACTGTACCACGATGCCGCTGGGCAGGTGGGTGATGCGGATGGCGGATTCTGTTTTGTTTACGTGCTGGCCCCCCGCCCCGCCGGAGCGGTAGGTGTCCACACGCAAATCCTCGGGATTGATTTCGATGGCCGATGTCTCGTCCAGCTCGGGCATCACATCGCAGGAGGCAAAGGACGTATGCCGCCGCCCGCTGGAATCAAAGGGAGAAATCCGCACCAGCCGGTGAATACCCCGTTCGCTTTTCAAATACCCGAAGGCGTTGTCCCCGTTAATCTGGAAGGTTGCCGATTTTACCCCCGCTTCCTCGCCGTCGAGCAAATCCAGCAATTCGAAGGCAAAGCCACGCTTCTCTGCCCATTTGGCGTACATACGCAACAAAAGGGAAACCCAGTCGCAGGATTCCGTGCCCCCCGCGCCGGGATGCAAGGTGACAATGGCGTTGTGGGCGTCGTATTCCCCGGCAAGCAAAGTCTCCGAGCGGAGCCGGTCATAGGCCGCGCCAAACTCTGCCGCCAGGGCCTGGGCCTCGGAAACCACGCTGGCGTCCTGGGCTTCAATGCCCAGCTCCGCCAAGGTCAGCACATCGTCGTAGGTGGCTTGCAGTTTGTCATAAGCGGTGATTTTTCCGCGCAGAAGCTTCATTTCGCGCAGAACAGATTGGGACCGCGCCGGGTCCGCCCAGAAATCCGCTTCCGCGGTGAGGGCCTCCAGCCGGTCTATTTCGATACGCGCATTGGCGGAGTCAAAGTGAATCCCCCATTTCCACAAGACGCGCCCGGTAGGGGGCCATGGCGCGGAGCAATTCTTCCAAGGCCAGCATGTTATCAGTCCTTTGTGTGCTTCGGATTTCTACCGCCCCTGATGGGCGATGTTGATAAAAATGATTTCCGTAGGCTTGACCAGACCCAGCCGTTCCCGGGCCTGTTGCTCGATGTAGGCGTCACTGCCGATGAAGGCGATTTGCCGCTGTAATAATTCGTGGGCGTCCTCGGCGCGCTGGGTTTCGGCCTGGATACGGGCCAAATCGTTTTGCAAGGTACCGTATTGGGAAGCCTGCGCCACCGCAAGCCACCCAAAGGAAACCACCAAGGCCACCCAGAAGGTGACATACAGAAGCCATTTGAAGCGGCTTCGCTTTTTTTCTTCCATGTTCATACCTTCTTACGCGCAATCGCCCAATTGCGGGCGGCCTTTTTCGCCTTCATTTTGCCATACCGGCCCAGCGAGCGCAAGCGTTTTCGTATGTAGCGGGCGGCTTTTTTCGCCGGGGGGGAAATAAAGGCAAAAATGAGCCGGAGGGGAAACAGGACAACACGTATGACGGCGGCGATTACTTTTTTCAAATATTGCACAATGGCGACGCTTATTTTCACAACATAGCGGCTAACCGTAGCGAAATACAACGCCGCGCCACAGCCCATCCCCAACAGGACAAATACGCGGATTTCGCCGTAGTTGCGGTGCAGCATATAATAAAAAACCAGCACCGTCACCGCCAGCCAAAAAAGCAAATCCTCCAGCTGCACCGCCAAACGCCCATGGGGCGAGGTGCGCCGCAAGACCCGGAAAAAATCGTAAAACAGGCCCACCGCAACCCCGACAAGTACCGTGGTGAGAAACAACCATGCCTGCTCCGGCATGGAAAGAATCATCTAAACATCCGCCCCAACAGCGATTTGGCCTTGGCGGGCCCGCCGGGGTTTTCATAAGTAATCCCGTCGATTTCCCCGGACACCAGCAACTCGCCGCTGTCTAGGTTAATGCGGGTGACATGCAAATTGCCGCCCTTGATAATAATCACGCCCATCTCCGTTTCACCGATTACGGATTCCTCATCGAAGGAAATCACGTCAATAAGGCCCGTTACGGTAACGTGCTCGCGGCGGTCTATTTGCAGGCTGTGGCGGGACGCACTGCGTTTTCTTTCCTCGGGGCGGTCGGGCGACCCTCTGTCGGGTCTGTGTGCGGGTGCTGGCATAACTGGCCTCCGTAAACTCGTACTCATATCACACTCCCCACTATGTATATGCCAACACAAGACAAACTTGACAACTTTTTTCCCCTGATTTAAAATCCCTATCGGCAACTTGCGGCTGTGGCGGAATGGCAGACGCGCATGGTTCAGGTCCATGTGCCCGAAAGGGTGTGGAGGTTCAAGTCCTCTCAGCCGCACTCCTTGCGGAGGGCAAACGCGCTTCGCGCAGTGCTCTTGGCAAACTGCAAAGACAACGGATAATCCGAACCCTAAGCCAGCGGTAAAACGTAGTGGCAAGGGGTTCGGGTTTGTTTTATCACTCCACGTGAATCTATACGCGCAATTGAAAAACTGATGATGGAGGTAGCGTAAGCATGGCCAATGGAACGGGATGGGCGCGGGGCAGGAGAGTACATTTTGATGAAATCGTTGAGGGTTATGACAGGGCGAGAGGGGGCTACCCAAGCGAGCTGTACGCTGATATTTTCAATTACAATCAAGGGGGTAAAAAGGCAATAGAAATCGGTGCAGGTACGGGGCTTGCAACAATTCCATTTCTTAATAATGGATACAACGTAACCGCCATTGAAATGGGTGCAAATATGGTGGATTTTTTAATGCAAAAATTTAGTGGCAACCAAAATTTCTCCGTGATAAACGACACCTTTGAAAACGCGTCGGTTGATGGCGAAGCGTATGACATAATATATGCCGCTTCTGCATTTCATTGGGTCGATGCAGAAATGGGTTGCCCTAAAGTGTTACGCCTCTTAAAAGACGGTGGCACTTTCGCGCTGTTCCGTAATAATACTGTACCCGCTGACGGCGAAGTGCTTTATGAAGAAATACAAAGTGCTTACGAAAAACATTACAATTCCTACTACACATCAAGCAAGCGACCAATAAAAAAGACTGTTGAGGATTTTTGGAAACCTTCAGAAATCTACACAAGTTTTCGCTTTGAAAGTATGGAACAATATGGCTTCCGTGATGTGACCATGAAATTCTATAACGCATCGCGAACGTATAGCGCAGATGAGTATATTGCACTGATGGATACAATGTCCGACAACAGAGCTTTGCCGGAGAATAACAGAACCAATTTGTATGCCGATATAAAGAACGCAATTGAAAGACATGGCGGACAGCATACGGTGGACTATATGTATCAATTGTACATGGGCAGGAAATAAAGGGGTTGTTGTGGTAGGGCGTTGTTGTATATTTCGCCCCTTTTCACACATACTACCGGATATGGAAACTGCATTTAAAAAACATCTGACCGCTTTCATCGGCGGGGTGGCGGGCATCGCCAACGGCCTATTCGGCGCGGGGGGCGGCACGATTCTGGTGCCCGCTCTGGAGAAATTTATTCCCTTGGAGACCCATAAGGCCCACGCCACGGCCCTGGCGGTGATGCTTCCCCTCTCTGTGGTCAGTGCCATTATTTATTCCCTCAGCGGCAACATTGAGGTGAATTGGCTGACGGTGCTCTATGTTTCCGCCGGGGGCGTGGTGGGCGGCGTCATCGGCGCGAAGCTGTTGAAAAAGCTCACCGCCGCGTGGCTGAATATCCTTTTCGGGATGTTTCTTGCCGCCGGGGCCATCAGGATGCTTTTTCTATGAGCTGGCTGTGGTATATCCTTGCCGGCTTGGCCGCGGGCACCATCAGCGGCATGGGCATAGGCGGCGGGGCCATTCTCATCCCCGCCCTAACGATTCTCCTGGCCACGGGCCAGCGGGAGGCCCAGCATATTAATTTGCTTTTCTTCCTTCCCACGGCTCTCATCGCCCTGCGCACCCATGTCAAGGAAAAAAACGTAGAAAAAAAGGGTCTGTGGAAGCTGACCCTTTTCGGCGTGTTGGGAGCGGTCCCCGCCGCCCTTATCGCCGTGCGCATGGACGCGGACTGGCTACGGAAGGGCTTCGCGGTGTTTTTGCTGTGCATGGCGGTGTATGAGTTGGCGAAGGGCTGGAAGAAGCGGAAGGAAAAAGCCTAAGCCTCTGCCATGCGGTGCATTTCCTTTTTCAGGCGGCCGATGATTTTTTTCTCCAGCCGGGAGATGTAGGACTGGGAGATGCCCAGCATGTCGGCCACTTCCTTTTGGGTTTTTTCCTCGCCGCCGGAGAAGAGGCCGAAGCGCAGTTCCACGATTTTCTTCTCCCGCTTGGTGAGTTTGTCCAGGGCGATGCCCAGTAGCTCCTTGTCGGTTTCGTCCTCCAGGTCCCGGGAGATGAGGTCCACCTCGGTGCCCAGGATGTCTGAGAGGAGTAGCTCGTTGCCTTCCCAGTCGATGTTGAGTGGCTCGTCAATGGAAATTTCCGTTTTGGTGCGGGTGTTGCGGCGCAGGTACATAAGGATTTCGTTTTCGATACAGCGGCTGGCGTAGGTGGCCAGCTTTATCTTGCGGTCGGTGCGGAAGGTGTTGATGGCCTTGATGAGGCCGATGGTGCCAATGGAAATCAAGTCCTCCACGTTGATGCCCGTGTTTTCGAATTTGCGGGCGATGTAGACCACCAGCCGCAAATTGCGCTCGATGAGCACGGCCTTGGCGGCGTTGTCCTCTTGGGTGCCGAGCTGGGCAAGGTATCGGGCTTCTTCATCCACGGCCAAAGGCGCGGGAAGCACCTCGCTTCCGCCTATGTAGTAGCTCGTGTCTTCCGTGCCCGTATGGCGAAGTACCTCCCAGGCGTCCAAAATCATGGCGCGCGCTTTTGAATAAATGGCTGCGAGCATACATACCTCCTAATTCACCAAGTCCGCACTCAATAGTCCTTGATACCGCCCGTCGCGGGTTAATTTATCGTTGTATATCCCGATGATGATATCTTTTCGTGCCTGTTTATCCTCCTCGTCCTGGACCGTCACCCGGTCGGGGCGGAAGCCCACCAGCATTCCGTTGGCCCGGCCGATGCTGGTGAAGGGAATCATCCGCAGACGGGTATAGAAAGTATTTTCCTGCCCAAGCAACAGGCCCGTTAGGTTGCTCTCCTGCTTTTCGTAAAATAGTTGCCGTAGGCCGTCGGGGAGGAAATGCTTCACATGCTCAAACTCCGCCACGATGACCGGAGCCTGGGAAATGGGCTCCCGGAGGGTGTGGCCCGTGTCCACCAAAGCGTTGAAGACCACGCTGGTCTCGTCCAGGCTCACCTGTACATGGCATATCAGTTGTTTTTTCACAGCGCGGCGTTCCAGCAGGAATTGCCCCAGCTTAATGAGCCCATAGCTCAATATCATGCCCACCACGGCCAACTGCCACGAAACAGCGCGGGAAAAGGCCCCCAAATCTGACGCGATGTAGTGCACTGCGTAGGGTAAATCCGTAAGGAAAAACAAAGCCATCCCCAGGCCGCCCACGGTAAAGGAAATCAGGTACGCCACCAGCATATGCTTCAGGAAGGCTTTGCCGTTTTTGGGGAAAAAGGCGATGATGACCCCCACGGCGAGAATCAACCCCTGGGCAAAAAACAGATTAACCCCCTGCAACGGCGTGACAGCCAGCAAAATTGTGTACAAAAGGGCCATGGCTCCGCCTCCGGCCACAAGCCACCGGCGTTTGCGCGTAGCGCGGGCAATCTTGGCGGTGACATACAGCACAAAGCCGTTCATCACAAAGTTGACAAGGAATAAAATGTCTGCGTAGAGCGTCATGTAATCCCCCTGAAAAGAAGTATACCCCCCGCCATTGCCGTAATTTGTCAATCTCTTGCCCCTCTGTTAAAATAATTCGACTAAAAATTTCCAGAGAGAATAGGAGCCGGCGCGTTTATGGAATTAACCCTGCGTAATATTTGCAAAAGCTTTGGCAAGAAAGAGGTCTTGAAAAATATCAGCTTTACCGTTAAGTCCGGCGAGGCCATGGGCTATCTTGGGCGCAACGGCGCGGGCAAGACCACCACCATACGGATTTTGGCGGACATTTTCCGCTCGGATGCGGGGGAGGTGCTATTGGACGGCACACCCATGGCGCGCAACAAGTTTCGCCTGGGCTACCTGCCCGAGGAGCGGGGCTTGTACCCCAAGTCCAAGGTGGGGGAGCAAATGATGTACATTGGCCGCCTGCGGGGGATGGACGCCGCCTCCGCGAAGAAAAACGCCATGGCATTATTGGAAGAGCTGGAGGCAGAGGAGTACTGGAGCCGCAAGCTGGAAACCCTTTCGAAGGGGAACCAGCAAAAAATCCAGCTGGCCATCGCCGTGTTGCACGACCCGGACATTGTGATTCTGGACGAGCCCTTCTCCGGGCTGGACCCGGTGAACGCTTCCATGCTGAAGCGGCTCATTGTCAAGCAGGTGGAAATGAACAAGCTGGTGCTTTTCTCCAGCCACCAGATGCCCTATGTGGAGGAATTTTGCGAGCATATATGTATTATCAACTACGGTGAAATCGTGCTGGACGGAAAAATACGCGACATTAAAAAAACCTACCCCCGCAATAAGATTGCCGTATGGCCCGAGGGCGACCCCGCGGCCTTTTTGCGTTCCCTTACATTGCAGGGGGCGTGGCCCAGCATGGTTTCCGAGGCTTGTGTGAAAAATGACGCCCTGGAAATCCTGCTAAAGGACGCAAGCGACAAGCAAGCCTTGTTGCAGATGCTTGCGGCGGCGTCACCCGGTGTGGACCGGGTGCAGGTGGTGGAGCCTACCCTGGAGGACATATTCGTGGAGAAAGCCTCGCCCCAAGGGGCGGCAATGGAGGGACCCCAATGAAGCAGATGATGACGGTATTCGGCTTTGAGTTTAAGACATTTGCCAAGAGCGGTGCCTTTATCGGGATTACGATATTTATGGTGGTGCTGGCGTTAATCGGGCCGGCCATACCCCGGGTGATACAATTCTTCGGGGACATGGACATCGGCGGCGAGCGGCGCATTGCCGTGGTGGACCATACGGGGCATTTTGCGCATAGGGTAGGCACCTATGTGTCGCCCACGGCGGGGATGTTCCGCACCATTGAAGACGCCCGCGCGGCCGTAGCCGACGGCGACTATCACTACGCCGTAAGCATTCACGAAGATAGCTTCACGTTATATATCACCGCCATGGGCGTGGGCGCACTAAATCTGGAAAACAGCATTGCCTTAATGCTACGCGACCACCACCGCTACACAGCCTTTGCCGATTTGGGCATCGTCCCCGCACAGCAGGAGGCCATCTTCGCCTTCTTCCCCCGTAGCGAGGTGATGACCCTCAGCCCCGCCGGGGAAATTACCGAGGACACGGCAGAAGATTTTTTCACTAATATGATTTTTTCCTATGTGCTATCCTTTGTGCTGTATTTCGGCTTGCTTACGGGGGGGAGCTACATCGTCACCACCGTGGTGCGGGAGAAATCCACCAAGACCATGGAGTTGCTCATTACCTCCTGCAAGGCCGGCCGCCTGATGAACGGCAAGGTGCTGGGCGTGGCGGCGGCGGTGCTTACGCAAATTTTGCTGATGGTAGGCGCGGCGGCACTCAGCATGAATCTTTTCGGCGGGCTGGAGACCGAGGGCGTGCTGGGTATGCTTGACCTTACCTTCGACCCGTATATCATGGGGATGCTGGTGATTTTCTTTTTCCTGGGCTTTATCATGTACGCCTTTATGTATGCCGCGCTGGCCTCCACCGTGAGCCGCATGGAGGACGCAAACTCCATCCAAACCCTGCCCATGATGCTGGTGATGGTGGGCTTTTTCGCGGCGATTTTCGGCATGACCAACCCGGGGGCTCTTTGGATAAACGTACTTTCCCACATCCCGCTCTTCGCGCCCTTTGTTATGTTTATGCGCATTTGCCTGGGCACGGCCGCCCTTTGGGAGGTGGCGGTGAGCATCGCGGCACAGGTGGCTACCATTGCCGTGGTCGCTTTCGCCGGGGGGCGTATATACCGGATGGGGACCCTTATGTATGGCAACAAACCCCGTTTACGGGACTTGCTTGCCGCCTTTAGATAATTATGGTAATATGTGCAAACTATTTGCAAAATTTGGAGATTTGGAAGGAGTATGACCCTTGGAACAGTTCAGCTACGTGAAACGTGGGTATTCCCCCGAAGAGGTTAATAAGTATATCGCCACTTTGGAACAGGTAATAAAAAGCTATAAGGAAAAGGACAATGCCATAAAGAACGCCATTATCAGCGCGCAGGTGGCGGCGGACAATGTAGTCCGCAATGCCCACGCCCAGGCCCATGACTATAAGAAGAAAATCTCCCAGCAACTGATACAGGTTTCCGCCGCCATCGACGCGGAGCGTATGCGGTTGCAAGCCTTTCACGATGTATATACGGGCCTGATGCGCAAATACCTATTCGAAGTGGAAACCGCCGACATGTTCGAAATGAGCCGCAGGCTGGACGATATGGAAAAGCTGGTCAACGACCTGATGGAAATGGATGTCCCCCCCGTGGGCGAGCCCACACCCCTGCTCCCCTCCCCGGCGGAACCGGAGAGCGTACCCGAGGCCATGGCCTTCACCCCGGAGCCGGATCCGGAAATGCCACCCTTGCAGGAGGAGATGCACGGCCAGACCCTCCACTTCACCCAAGAAACGGAAAACACCCATGCCCAAGAGCAGGACGAGCCCCCTTTGGTGGCACCCCCGCCGAGGTATGTGTAAATAAACTGACCCCAGTAAAAACGGGCAGGACAGCAAAAGCCTCCTATCGTAGCGTACAAACGGTGGGAGGCTTTTGTTATATTCGGCTATAGTGGGGCAGGGAGGTGAATGGATGCACGAAAAATCGCCCGCGAGGCATATCGCGCTGATGGGCATAATGCTTGGGATGGTTATGGTGCTTACTACCTTGGAGCATGTGCTGGTGGTGCCTTTTTTGCCGCCCCATGTGAAGCCGGGCTTTGCCAATATTATGGTGATGTATTGCGTGTTTGTCTTGGGGGGACGGCAGGCGTTTATGCTCAATGTGCTGAAGGCGGTCTTTGTCCTGGCTACCAGGGGGTTTATTGCCGGGCTGTTGAGCCTGAGCGGGGGGATGGTGTCTGTCGGGGTGATTATTTTACTTGCGGGGGCGAAGGGGGGGCGGATGGGCTATGCCGCCGTTAGCGTGGGGGGCGCGCTGGCCCACAATTTGGGACAGCTTGCTGTTATAATGCTTTTGTTCGCTTCGGGAGCCATGGTGTATTATCTCCCGGTGCTGATTATTTCCGGTATGGCGGCGGGACTGCTTACGGGGGCCCTGTTGAAGGCGTTGATGCCTGTATTAGTTAAGTTACATAAAGGGCAATGGGGGGGTCATGGGTAGAAAAGGTTTGTTTTTTTTATTTTTCGTGGTGGTGCTTTTTGCCTCCTGTGGGCGTTCGTATAAGCGGTTTCAGGCTGGGGGTATCGGCTACTTCGACAGCTTTGTTATTTTTATGGGGTATGCGCAAAGCGAAGCGGATTTTGCTGGGTATACGGCGGTTTTGTTTGACCGGCTGAGGGAATTGCATGAGCTGTATGATATTTTTCAGCCCCACGAGGGGGTAGCGAATTTGTATGAAATCAACGCCATGGCGGGGAGCGCGCCTGTGGCGGTTGCGGGGGAAATCGTGGAATTGTTGCTGGCCGCGAAGGAAGCCCACGCGCTTACCGGCGGGGCGGTGAATGTGGCCTTGGGGCCGGTTGTGCGTATTTGGCGTGAATACCGGCAAAAAGCCGTGGCCAACCCCGCCCACGCCGCCGTGCCGGCTATGTACGCGCTGGCGGCGGCGGCGGGGTATACGGATATAAACGATGTGATAATCGACACGGAAAACCGCACCGTGTTTTTGCGCACGGCGGGTATGTCGCTGGATGTGGGTGCCATTGCCAAGGGCTTCGCCGCAGGGCTGGCCATGGAGGCCCTGGCGGAGGCCGGCATGGAAAGGGCGTTGCTTAACCTGGGCGGCCATATTGTGGCCTTCGGCCAGCCGCCGGGGCGAACGGGCTGGGAAGCGGCCATCGCCCACCGACCCCTGCCGGAGGGGAATGTGGTCTTCACCGACGGGGCCCTGTCCGTAAGTAGTGCGTATGAACGCTTCTTTGAATGGGGCGGGCGGCGGTTCGGCCATATTATTGACCCCGCTACCTTGATGCCCGCCGGCATCCACACCCAGGTAGCGGTTTTGCATGGCTGTTCGTGGATGGCGGATGTGCTCTCCACTGCGCTGTTTATTTTGCCCAAGGAAGAAGGGCTCCGGCTGGCCGGGGATAACGATGCCCGGGTGTTTTGGCCGTGAACCGCGCATTTGTGTCCGGGGGCGAGTTGCTGGTGATGGCCGCTGTGCTTTTGCTGGCGGTTTTTATATACATATTTATTTCCGTGCCCGGGCCAAGGCACAGCGGCGCGTATGCGGTGATTTCCGTGGGGGGGTACCCGGATATCCGGCTGAGCCTGGGGGAGGACGCCGTCTTCGTCCTGCCCCAGAATCCCAACGTCACCTTTCGGATAGCCGGGGGCGAAATCGCCTTCGCGTCCTCGTGTTGCCCCGACCAGATTTGCGTGCGCACGGGCACATTACACCGCCAGGGGCAAAGCGCGGCCTGCTTGCCGAACCGGGTATTGCTTACGCTACGGGCACCAGGCGGTGTTCGTCGTCGTTGAAGCGGTTGGATAGAAATAGGCTATGCTCCGGGCCGGGGGGTACATCGAAGTAATACACCAGCAACAAGTAAATGGAGGGGAAGCTGATGGTCAGCACATCGTCTTGGGTCCACCAGTACAGCGGGATGTCGAAATCGACGCCCTCGTTGACTGCGGCCCCGCCCCAGTAGCCGGTTCCGTCTTCATTGAATTGATAAATCACCGGGCCGAAGTCCATTAACAGCGTGTAGAGCCAGCTATTTGTTTCGTAGAACTGCCAGTGGTTTGCCACGGCGGTGTTGCGAAGCCAGGGCTGTGGCGGGGCAAATAGCGCGCGCACTTCAAATTCCCTGGGGGCGGGGGTGAGTATATGCCAGGCAATGTCATGGGTCAGATATAAATTGCCGTCACGCACTTCGTATGCGTATTCACCGTAAAAGTCAATGGTGGGGAAATCAATGTAGAGTATCCCGTCATAGGTTTCCCAAATCAGCGTGACCAGGTGCGTAAGGGTTTCGTTTTCGTCCATCGCGCCCCAGTAGCCTGTGCCGTCCGGTCTGAAAACGTAAAACACATCACCGGTAATTATCAAATCCGCAAAAACCACATTTTGTTCATTGTAGGTGGCATATAAAGCCCACGCGCCTACTACATCCGGGTCAAAGTGCGGCACCCAGTCATCGTCCCAATCGCCTATGAACGCGCCTGTCCATTCTTCCCATAGGGCATCCACTTCGGCATAAAAATTATCCCGGAGTATCAGGATGTCAAGCTCACCGAATGTAGGCGATACATGGATAAATAAAGAGGTGGTATGCGCCTGGTTAAAATAAAAATAAGTAATTTCAGACGGCGATTCCTCAACACGCTGGCGGATGAACCCGTGGCTGTTGAGCAGGTTTAAGTATTTTTCCACTTCATATAGGATGACAGGCGGGGGGACATCGTACCACAGGAGGTATTGTATCAAGTCATACCCGGTCTCATGGGGGCGAATGTCAAAGTGCGCCGCGTCGCCGCTGTCAAAGAGCACCCCGTATTCACTTATGGCCAGGAAGTCGGGGATAAAGGGGAAGTTGGCCAGCATAACATCCCCGCCGCCCATGCCGGGTATGCGCAGTTCCTGCCCCACCCGGATAAAATGGGGGTTGGGCAGATTATTGTAGTGCGCCAACTCCTGGTAGGTTAAACCGTGGGCGCGGGCAATACGCCACAGCACGTCGCCCTCTTGTACAATCACGCTCTCGCCCTGTACGCGCAGCGTAAGGGGAGTAAGTACGCCCATCGCCAATAGGGCGACCAGCAACAGAGTACACAGCCGTTTCTTTGTGGATAACATTACATTTCCTCCTTTTTTGTGTGTTCGATAATCTTTCGCGGGCATTTCTGGGCGCAGGCTCCGCAATTGTCGCATTTCTCGTAGACAATCCGCGCCAGCTGGCCCTCCATTTGGATGGCGTCCCGTGGGCACGCCCGCACGCACACCCGGCACCCGATACAGCCCACATCGCAGTTGGAGCGGATAATCTTCCCCCCGTCGTGGGCGTTGCACCCCACCCGGAAGTGCCTTACATAGGGTACCATTTCGATAAGTCCCTTGGGGCAGGTCTTCACGCACACGGTACAGCCCGTGCATTTGTCGTTGTCGATAACGGCGATGCCGTCCACAATGCGCACCGCATCGAAAAGACAGACTTGCTTACAGCTTCCACCTCCCAGACAGCCATGGGTACAGCCCTTCGAACCGCCCCCCACCAAGCGCACCGCGGCGCGACAGCTCTCCACCCCCTGGTACTTGAAAAGGAACAGGCTGTGGCGGTCAGAGCCGATGCATTTTATATAAGCGGCCATCCGGGTGGAAACGGAGGGGTTGATGCCCAGAATGTCCGCGATTTGATAATTTAGTTCCACGCCGCCCACGGGGCACCCGTCGGTTTCGGCCTTGCCGTGGAGCACATCCTCGGCGAAGGCACCGCACCCGGCCCGCCCACAGCCACCGCAATTGACCCCCGGCAGAATATCCTTCAGGGATTCCAGCTTGGGGTCGGTTTTGGTTTTCAGCTTCACCCCGGCAAGGCTAAGCAACACGCCGAAGAAAAGCCCCAGCCCCCCCAGCACGATGAGGGTCCCTACAACGGCACTCATAGCGTAATCATCCCCGTAAAGCCCAGAAAGGCAATGGACATCAGCCCCGCCACAAGCATGGCCAGGGGCACGCCCTCAAGAATCTTGGGGACGGGGCTGTAGCGCAACCGCTCCCGGATGCCGGAAAACAGCACCAGAGCCAAGGTAAAGCCCGCCGCCGCGCCCAGCGCGTGTATTACCGCCAACAGCATACTCCCGGCGAACAATTCTATGTTTAAAAGCAGAGCTCCCAGCACGGCACAGTTGGTGGTTATCAGCGGCAGAAAAATCCCCAGGGCTTTGTACAGGCCGGGACTGTTTTTTTTCAGATACATCTCCACCACCTGCACCAGACAGGCGGTAATCAGCACGAAGGTAATAATGTGTAAAAATGTTAGCCCCAGCGGCACCAGCACGAAATTGTACACCCCATGGGTAATGGCCGAGGCCAGCCCCATCACCACCGTCACGGCCAGCCCCATCCCCAAGGAGGTATCCATCCGCTTGGACACGCCGATAAAGGGGCAAATCCCCAAGGAGCGCGAAAGGACAAAATTGTTCACCAAGGCCGCGCTGATAAAGACCAGAATCATTTCCATGGCCTATGCCTCCCCCTTCCCAACGCGTGCGCGCACTGCCCGCGCCGCCACAATCAAAAATGCCAGCACAAAGAAGCCGCCCGGCGGCAAAATCATCAGGATATTCCGGGGGATGGCCTCGGGGATTACCGCCAGGCCAAAGACCGTGCCAAAGCCCATGAGCTCCCGCACCGCGCCAATGGCCGCCAGTGCCAGGGTAAAGCCCAGCCCCATACCCAAGGAATCAAAGGCCACGGCCAAGGGGGGATTTTTCGCCGCGAAGGCTTCCATCCGGGCCAGAATCAGGCAATTCACCACGATGAGGGGGATGAAAATGCCCAGCGCGTCGTTGAGGGCGGGGAAGAAGGCTTCCATGAGCAAGGACACCACCGTGGTGAAGGTGGCGGAAACCACGATAAAGCAGGGAATCCGTACCTGAGCCGGGATGAAATGGCGGATAAAGCACACCACCAGCGTGGAGGCCAGTAGCACCGCCAATGTCGCCAACCCCAGCCCGATGCCGTTGACAATAGAAGTCGTCACCGCCAGCACCGGGCAAAGGGCTATGGCCTGGGAGAAAATAGGGTTCTCGTCCAGTATGCCTTTTTTAAATTGGCGCAGGGCCTTTACCATGACAGCAACAACTCCTCACCGGGCCGCATAAACGCCAGGGCGTCATTCACACCGCGAAGCACCGCGTTCACCGAAATGGTCGCGCTGGCTATGGCGGGCACATCGTGTATAGCCAGCACCCCGGCAGGGCCGCGCCCGGCAAAGCCCCCAAGAAACCAATCCTGGGTAATATTCGCGCCCAGGCCGGGGGTTTCCGTGTGGTTGATAATGCGAACCCCTTGAATAATGCCATAGGGGTCAAAGGCTATCATCATATGTATGCGCCCGCTGTAGCCTGCGGGTGAGGCGGACAATACATAGCCCGTGGTTTCACCATTGGGGCCCAGGCTGATTGTGGCCCGGGTGAGGGAAGACCCCGGCTCGTCTATGTGAAAGTAATAAATCTCATGGGTATCCGGGAGCAAGGCCAAAATCGCCGCCATTTCCGCATTGGCGCGCTGGGCCCGGATGGGCTCCCGGGTGACGGTATAGGTCACGCCGATAATCACTGCGGCGAAGAGCGTAACCAGCACCAGCACCGCCGTGGGCCGGATGATATCGGCTTTCATGGTTGTCCCGCCTTGGCGCGCTTGCCCAGCACATGGGGCCGGATGTAGCGGTCAATGAGGGGTACGGTCAGATTCATAAGCAAAATCGCGTAGGCCACCCCCTCGGGGAAGCCGCCATACAAGCGGATGACCATGGTAATCACGCCACAGCCCACCCCGAAAAGTATTTTCCCCAGGGGCGTCACGGGAGAGGTGGGGTAATCCGTAGCCATAAAGAACGCGCCCAGTATCAGCCCTCCCGCCAGCATGTGATAGCCCACAACTTCGCCGGAAAAGCCTTCGGGATGGAAAAGGGCGGTGAAAACCGCCGCCGAAGCGATAAAGCTCACGGGGATATGCCAGGAAATCACCTTCGTGGCCAGCAGGAACACCCCGCCGGCCAGCAAGGCCACCGCGCTGGTTTCCCCGATGGAACCGCCCACATTGCCCAAAAAAGAGGCCAGGAAATCCGCTCCCGCCGGGGTAAATTCCCCGCTTTCCAACAGCATCAGGGGCGTGGCGGAGGCCGTGGCGTCCGGCGCGGTGCGCGGCGCGGTAAAGGATACGGTCATGGGCAACGCATAGGCCGCCATCAGCATGGCCCGCGCCGCCAAGGCCGGGTTCAGGAAATTATGCCCCAGCCCGCCGAAGAGCTGTTTCACCAGCACAATGGCGGCAAAGGCCCCCACCACAGGCATCCACAGAGGCAATCCCGGCGGCAGAATCAACGCCAGCAACAGCCCCGTAACCACCGCGCTTCCGTCCGTAACGGTGACGGGCTTACGCGCCAGCTTCTGATACAACGCCTCAAAGCAAACCGCAGAAGTCACGGAAATCAAAATAATGAACAAGGCCCTCACGCCAAAGAAAACCACGCCCAGCACCGCCGCAGGAGCCAACGCAATCAGTACGAACAGCATGGTTCGCTCAATGCTGTCCCTGGAACGGATATGGGGGGTGGTGGTGACGATATAGCGGGGTTGCTCCATGGTCAACTCCTTGCCGCCAGTAGCTCCCGGCGGATGGTGCTGATGGACTGGGTCAAGTGCCGCTTGGCCGGGCAGATGTACGAGCAACACCCGCATTCGATGCAGTCCAGCCCATTATAGTCCCGGAAGCGGTCATAATGGTCGGCGATGGCAAATTTATTCAGCTCCAGGGGCATCAGCCCCACGGGGCAGTGCTCCACACATTTTCCGCACCGGAAGCAAGCCCGCTCGGGATGAACCTTGCTTTCCTTCTCGGTAAAGAGTAAAAACGCCGAGGAGGTTTTAATCACGGGTATGTCAAAGGTGTAGTGGGAGACCCCCATCATGGGCCCGCCAATGATAATTTTATACGGGTCGCATTTCAAGCCGCCGATGGCCTCGATAATGTCCCGGTAGCTCATCCCGAAGCGCACCTTGTAATTGCCGGGATTGTTCACCGCCCCGCCGGCGATGGTCATAATCTTGCGCATCAGGGGCCGCCCGCGATGAAAGGCACGGTGCAGGGCGATGACCGTGTCCACGTTCTGCACAATACAGCCCACGTCCATGGGGAAGCCGCCGCTGGGCACCTCCCGCTTCATGCAGGTCTGGATGAGTTGCTTCTCCGCGCCCTGGGGGTAGCGGGTTTTCACCGCCATCACCGTCACCTTGGGGGATTCAATCATTTTCCCAAGCAACTCGATGGCGTCGGGCTTGTTGTTTTCCACGGCGATAACGCCCCGGGCCTCGGGGAAAAGGTGCAGGAGGATTTCCAGCCCCAGCATGATACGCTTGGGCTCCTCCAGCATAACCCGGTGGTCGTTGGTCAGATAGGGCTCGCACTCGGCGGCGTTGACAATCACCGTATCTATTTTCTTCTCCGGCGGCGGGTTCAGCTTCACATGGGTGGGGAAGCCCGCGCCGCCCATGCCCACGATGCCGCATTCCCGGATGTGGGCAAGGATTTTCTCCCTGGGGAGCTGTATGTAATCCACCGGCTGGTTGCAGGCGGGGTGGTCCCGGTATTTGCCGTCGTTTTCCATCACCACGGCCACACAACGCCGCCCCGTGGGCGTAATCACTGTGCGGATGTCCCTCACCGGGCCCGATACCGTGGCGTGCACCGGCGACGACACCGCCGCGGCGCAATCCCCCACCTTTTGCCCCACTTCCACGTAGTCCCCCACTTCCACCGTGGGCTGGCAGGGCGCGCCGATGTGCTGTAGCATGGGGTACACCATTTCCGCGCCGTTTCTCGGGAAGAAATATTTAATGGGCGTGAGTGCCGTCTCTTTATTTTCGGGCGGGTGAATCCCCCGCTTCATGGACGCGATGCGCATATGCCCCCCAAGGCTGGCAAAGGAAATATGTATTTCCGTATGATAGCATATAAATTACGTTGCGGGGAGGGGGTAAAGCGGGGTGAATGGCCCCCCCTTCCACGGGAAGGCGCATGAACACGCAAAAGGGACTACCTTTGCCGGTAGCCCCTTTGCGGATAGTCTTTAGTATTTTATGCCGCTTTGTTTACAGTGCGTTGTGCGTGAAGCTTGCAATTTTTTCAAGGGGTATTTCTGTTACGCTGCCCAGCCAGTTCCAGCCGAAGCGTCCGCGTCCCATGCCGCCTCTGCGTCCTCCGTCGCGGCATTCTCTGCCACAGCGGGATTCGCAACGGCCGCCTTCGAAGCCAAATTCTTCGAAGCCGCCGCCGAAGTGGGGGAATCCACCACAGCACGCACTGCCCACGGGGCAGGACGGGGGCGCGCCGATGTCGGTGATAAGCTTAACGGTGCAGTCGCAAATCCCCGCAAGCACGCCGGTGAAGCCGCTGCCGGACAAGCCGCCGGAAGTGGTGAAAATCGTGACGGTCTGACCGATATAACGCCTCATGCTGTCAATCAAAAAATGTTCACCCATGATTCGTTTATCCTCCTTTCATTTATGGCACCGGGCGGGTTTGGGCTACAAAAATTACGAATGAACGCCTTCCCCGCAACCTCCCGGCCCGATGCCTAATCTATATGATGAATCCTCCAAGGGAAGATTCTAGTACATACTATGAGCACGCGCGGATTTGTGTTACAAGCCCTGCGAATGGTATACTCCCTGCCAAGTGTGAAAAGGGGCGTTTATCATGTTGGCGAACTTGAACGCGAACCAAACCATAGGCAAGCATATTTACAAGGACGAGCTGAAGCCCTTGCAGGACAGGCTCGCCGCCTTACAACAGCGGGTGCGCGCCGCGGGATTGCCGGTGCTGATTGTCTTCGAGGGCTGGGGCGCGGCGGGCAAGGGGACAAGCATCGGGAAGCTGGTGAACCCCCTGGACCCGCGCCATTTCGATGTGCTCACCATGGGCAAAATCTCTGACGAAATGCTCATGCGGCCCTTCCTCTGGGGGTACTGGTGCCGTATCCCGTCGAAGGGGCAGATTACGGTTATCGACAAGAGCTGGCACCGTATCATCCTCCCCGAGGAGCGGGAAAAATGGGAACTCAACCCCCAAGTTACAGACAATTTCTATCAGGATGTCAACGCCTTCGAGCGACAACTGACCCAGGACGGGACGCTACTGATTAAATTATTCCTGCACATTTCCCAGCCGGAGCAGGCGCGGCGGTTCAAAGCCCTGGAGGAGGACCCCAGCACCGCGTGGCGGGTCAAGCCCCACGACTGGGCGCAGAACAAGAACTACGACGCACATTTGAAACGCTTTGAGCAAATGCTGGAGATGACGGGGACGGAATTGAATCCCTGGCATGTGGTGGAAGCGGACGACCGGCGGTATTCCGGGCTGAAAATATGTAGGACCATCGTGGACGCCATCGAGGCGCGGCTGGAGGCCCCGGCCGGCAAGGCGGCCGCTCCGGCGGGGAATGCCCGGGAGGAGAGGGCCTCTTTCCCCAAGGTGCTGGCCGGCGTCAAGGCCGACCAATACATCGAAAACGCGGAATACAAAGAGGAGCTGGACTTCTACCAAACCCGGATGAACCGCTTCGGCCACAAGATGTATGTGAAACGCCGCCCCGTTATCATCGTCTACGAGGGCTGGGACGCGGCCGGCAAGGGCGGCAACATCAAGCGGCTGGTGGCGGAGCTGGACCCCCGCTGTTATACCGTGGTGCCCATCGGGCCGCCCACCCCCCATGAGCTGGGGCGGCACTATCTGTGGCGTTTTATCCGGCGGCTCCCCAAGGACGGGCATTTTACGATATTTGACCGCTCCTGGTACGGGCGGGTGCTAATCGAGCGGGTGGAAAGCCTGACCCCCGAGCCCGTTTGGCGGCGGGCCTACGATGAAATCAACGAAATGGAACAGCATTGCTCCAGGCACGGCGCGGTGATACTCAAGTTTTGGCTCCACATCGACAAGGATGAGCAATTGAAGCGGTTTGAAGCCCGGATGAACGACCCCGCCAAGCAACACAAAATTACCGACGCCGACTGGGTCAACCGGGAAAACTGGGACGCCTACGAAGTCGCCACCGACGAAATGTTCGCCAAAACCCATAAGCCCCACGCACCCTGGGTGGTTGTGGAATCCAACAATAAGAAATACGCCCGCATCAAGGTGCTGAAAACCGTTACCGACGCCCTGGACGAAGCCTTGAAATGAGCGGCGCGTTGCACAAGGGCCACCGGGCGCGGTTCCGCCAGCGGTACCGGGAAACGGGGCTGGAGTCCTTCGCCGACCATGAAGTGCTGGAATTACTTCTATTTTATTGCTATCCCCAGCGCAACACCAACGACATCGCCCACCGGATGCTCCGGGAGTTCGGCTCCTTGCCCCATCTCTTCGAGGCCGATGTGGAAACCTTGGTAGCGCGGCTGGGATGCAGTGAAAACATCGCCGTTTTGCTCAACCTCATGCCCGCCATCGCCAAACGCTATTTCAATAAAAAATGGGGTGAGAAAATCATCCTGGACAACCCGAAAACCGCCGGGGAATATGCCCAAAGCTTATTTGTTGGGCTGACCTGTGAGCGGTTTTATGTACTTAGCGTGGATGCCCGCAACCGGCTGAACCACGCCTCCCTCATCTCCCAGGGCACCCTGGACGAGGCCGCCATCTACCCCCGGGAGGTGGTAAAAGCCGCCGTACATAACCAAGCCTCTGCGGTCATCCTGGCCCACAATCATCCCGGCGGCACCCTAAAGCCCTCCCGGGGCGACCTGGAAGTGACGCGCCAAATCGTAACGGGCCTGGAATTTATCAATGTCATCGTCCTGGACCATATCATCGTGGCGGGGGACGCCTACTACAGCTTCGCCCAGCGGCGGCAGTTTGTAGCGGGTTATGGATAATTTGCTATAAACAAAGGGAGAAGGGATGCGTATATGTTTTGTAGATAAACATATCATAATCCGGGAGGGATTAGCATGAGTAAAAAATTGTACAAATCACGCACCGACTGCAAGCTGGGCGGCGTATGCGGCGGCATCGCGGAATATTTTAATATTGACTCAACCTTGGTGAGGCTGGCATTGGTGGTGTTTGTCCTGCTTGGCGGCTCAGGGCTTTTGGCCTATATCATCGCAGTACTCGTCATACCCGAAGCCCCCACCCACGACACAACCCAACACGACCACAACGATACCTATTACGATAACAGCAACAACCCCCGGCAGTAAAATTTCACCCCCAGTCGTGCAAATCGGCTGGGGTAAATTTTTGGGTTTTGGAAAATACATCGCGCATCCCTGCTTTCGAACTTGGCCGGAGGTTACGGCATTTTCACATGTTCAATAAACAAGCTAATCTCGCCGCTTTTGTATCTGGGCTTAACGCTGTCAAAGGAGTCCCTTTTATGTAGATATACTTCCCAAGCACTTCCGAAACCCTTACATTGTCATAATGCGGGGTGGCTACGATTACATCATTAAAGGTTGAAAAGAGTAAACCCGATATAAGGATGAGAACAAAATTGCTTAACCGGGATTCAACGGAATGACCCGCCAAAAACAGCATGGACGCTTTTTATATTTGCCTACCGATTCTTTGGGTTGATTGGCAAAAATTAAGAGGCGTTTTATTTTTGCAATCTAATGTGGTGAATCATAAAGGAGTAAAATAATAATGACTATTTCAAGTGTGCAACAATCAAATCAATTGACATACATAAGCCAAACTGCCACGAGTCATTTAGATAGGTATGTTCTTGATGAAGCGTCAAAAAAACGCATCGGAAAAACACGATTTATTTTTAGTTCACCACATATTAGTAATCCTGCTTCCCCTCAAATAGCCAATGCAAGGCGAACCTTTGATATGACTGTCAGTAGATTTGTCGCCGGAAGTGCAACGGTGGCTGAATTGGAGCGCGCCGCAACAATCGTATTTCAAACCACGTTCAATATTAATGTCGCCAATGGTAGATTATCCGCAGATGATACGGAGGCCATTGCAGATTTAATTTATAAGGTATGGGATGATTTGCGTAATAGTGCGGGAAGGGCGGTGTGGGCCGCACATGACCAAGAAGGAAAAGCACTTGCACGGCAACATGGTTTTCTTAATAATTTTCAAGAAGGAGGGCAGTTTATAAATTGGGTTCATTTTAATGCCGATTTCTATTTTCTTTTTGAAGATTTAAGAGCAATGATGTTAAACATAGCGGATGATTTTTTTCGGGAGCAAGTCGGTGATGAATCGAATATTGAAGGTCGGTGGCACAGTACAAATGCGAACCAACTCTCTTTCGCCGGTCATTGGAATAGAGCCTTTGTAAGAGCAAACACAAGATGGAAATTAAATGCCCCGCCTTTGCAAATGGAAATGTTTGATGTCCGTATTTCGCCACCGCGGGGGTTTAGCTTTTTCTTCGGGCATTTTCATGAGGTTGGAAAGGTACGCACATCACCACGTTTTTATACCGTAACCGGGGAGGTTACGCTTCGGCGCATGTTAATGATTGGCGGGCAAAAAGTCACCCGAGAAGGTGAGTTTGGCGGCAATCGTTTTAACTTGCTGGATTTTTGGGGCGACAATCCAACCAACAATCATTTCCGTGATTTTTTGAGTAACTTCCACGTTTTCAATGATTTAATAAATAAATTGCAAGACCCCACGCTTGAATTTAGCAATCCACTAGGCTTGATATAACAGGGCATTGTTAAGCCCAAATTTTTCGGTAAATCATCTTACTGTAATTTAACAAGGAGGAACAAAAAAATGCGGGATTTACTAATTAAAAGTTTAGGTAGGCTGTTTAGCACAATGGGTATTTACGTTACCATGTTTGTGCTTTTTATGGTTAGCACATTGATTGTGACAACCGAAGCCTCGGTGGGAATAAGCCGTGCTTATACCGGGGCAGAAACTTTACGACATATCTTAATCGGCATGAGTAATATGGTTTACTTGAAATTGCCGCTTGCAATTCTCGTATCCGGTGCAATGTTTGCTGATAGCACGTTTCAAAAAGAATTGACTTCAAAATTTTCTCGAACAAAGATATATTTATCGCATTTGGTGTTAAGCTCGGCACTTGGCATAATTTTTACAGTGACTTTTACGGTATGGTCTGTGGCTTTGAGTACAAGTTTAAGGGGTTTGGGCAGTATATCGCAAGGATTTTGGCTTGAGATGTTTAGCATTTTTGGCGTTCAAATCATTATATTACTCGCACTTAGCGCACTCGCAACTTTTTTAGTATACGCATTTAAGCGAACATCAATAGTAGTAGGTATGTATTTTGCATTGCTAATTGCTCCACGCCTTATGAACATGAGAGAGCTTGATATAGCGTACAATATGGTTTTGACGGCTCAAGTGCCAACCCTTTATTTATATCAAATTTTTCAAATTTTATCGCTGGGTGCGGGCATTATCGTATTCACAACTTTGTTCGGCATAATGCTATTCAAATTGTCGGCATATAAACTTAACGCTATAGCAATCGTTCACATGATTTATTGCCTTGTAGCTTATGTTTTGAAGAATCTTGTCTTTGGAAAACCGCAACAAAACCAAGCATTATAAATACAAGGGAAATAAAATATAAGCACGGATGCGAACAAACAGGAGGAAATACCCAATGAACATTTTACATCTATCCGCAAGCAAGGCAGACTACATCCCCTCCTACGTCAACGCAACTTCGGTCAATCCAAGCGGTAACAACCCCAGCGGTTGGAACGCCAAGGATATTGTTGACCGTATTATGGGGCGCAAATCTTTTGCCCCTATTCCTATTGAATTATTTGCGGCTATCAGTGAAGCAAGTTTTTACGGCGAATATAATATGGCAGAGCAACTTCGCCAATCACTGCACAACTTGCAAGGCAGTATTTTGTTAGACCTCAAAGCCGAAGCAAAAGAGGGTACGCTGGCTATGGAATGGATAAAAAATCGCCTTCTTGATTTTCCCGATGCCATCCCCAATTATGTACCTTTTATACCGCCCATTAGACATCCAGAAAATATAAGAAGCGTGAGCAAAGAATCCTATTTTTCAGACCAAACGCCAATCGAATCCACGGAGGAAACGATTAACCAACGAGAATTGGCACACCAAGCGAAAATCGCATTCATGTCAAGTATCATTAACCGCTTCGACCAATCCCTTAAAGATGCTTTGATTAATTTAGGCACACAGGGGCAAACACCGCAAAGCGTGGCTAACCAATATGAACAAATGCTGTCAACCAATAAAACTATAACAAACTATTACCACCACCAACACAGTTAAGATGAATATATTCGCATGGATACGAAAGCCAAATAAGGAGTGTGATTTATAAATGAAATCTAATTTCCCCATGATATGCCCACACGAATCGTTGATGCGCATGGTGAGAAATTCAAGTGAGCTTAGGCAATATTATTTGGAAAAAGAACGACAAGCAATAAAAAACGATACTTCGTTCAAAGATGCTTTACAGGCTTTTGCTGATAGCGAAAAAAGCACAGATGGAATTGCAATCAAATCCGATTATAGTAGTTCAACAGGGAGTGATTACAGTACAACAAGCTCGTGCAATTAAAAAAGGAGTGAGTCGAGTGAGTAATATGAATGTAACCTTAAATGGAGTGCAACAGCAAATTTCAGCAAAAGTGGGTAAAAACGGTATATTGAAGTTTGCTGTAGCCGGTTCGCAAAACATTAAATTTCATGAACTTCAAGGCGTTTTAGCAGATAAGGCTACAAATGACGCAGAGAGAGCTGAGGCACTTCGTCTTTTCCAGTTGTCGGATGAAGTAGTGCAACAATCTCTAGCACGTACCGCAAAAAGCCGCATGTTTAACCTTAAAGCGGAACTAGCAAATTCTGGTGACATGAATGCCCGCAATGAAATTATTGACTTATTTTCATCCTTTGGGCTTGAACGATTCCTTACCCGAAATTTGAACCATAATAATAATTTTGTAACTAATTTAGTGTCCATGAGCCCGGGAGAGCGTGCCGCTTTTTTACGATTGGAAGAGTATATATTAAGTAGGATGTCATGATTATAGTTAATTAAATTGAAAGCCATCTAAGGTTATGGTATTATTAATGCATGGCATATAGTGTAGATTTAAGGAGAAAAGTAACGGACTACATCGACGAGGGACACACAATACAAGAAGCTCATGAGATTTTCAAAGTAGGCACAACAACGATAAAGGAGTGGAGAAAGCTATTAAACGAGCAGGGAACACTAGAGAAGCGTCCACTTAAACGAGGACACAAGAAGGTATGCCCTGTAAAGTTGAAAGCCTACATGAATGAAAATCCTGACAGCTATTTGCGTGAAGCCGCCGAAAAGTTTGGATGCACAGAACAAGCAATTTTCTACGCATTGAAGCGTTTGAAAATAACGCGTAAAAAAAACGCTAAGTTATGTGGAAAAGTGTCCTGCAAAAAGGACGGAATTTATTGAAATCATTGAAAGTTATCCACAATACAAGCTTTATTTCGTTGACGAGTGCGGCATAGACGAGTTTTTGCATAGAGCGTACGCATATTCGCCAAGAGGCGAAGCTGTATCAACAACTGTCAGCGGTAAAAAGTATAAGCGCACCAATATCGTGGCTGCCAAGCGTTGCGACAAAATAGTCGCGCCACTTACTTATAAAGGTTCGACAGACAGCGTCCTTTTTGAATGCTGGTTTGAAAACATGCTTCTTAAAGTCGCTCCCGCATACTCCATTTTCGTCATGGATAACGCATCTTTCCACAGAAAAGCTGTGTTGCAAGAAATGGCGGCGAAGGCGAATTGCGAAATCCTGTTTCTTCCCCCATATTCGCCCGACCTTAACCCAATTGAGAAATTTTGGGCGTGGCTCAAGCGAAAACTTAGGAGTGTTCTGCATTTGTTCACCAATTTCGATGACGCTCTTGTGGACTGCTTTCAAATTGAATGACTATAGTCCGTTACTTTTTTCCTTAAATCTACACTATATGCCATGCATTAATAATACCATAACTTTAGATGGTTTTCAATTTAATTAATTATATAACCTTCCGCTTGGAGTTGTCAAGGGTGGAAATCATATTTTTATATATTCTCATCCAATTGCTGTTCGAGATATTTTTGCACCTCTCCGGGAAAAAATTCTGCTGATTGCAATTGATTTGTTACATCTTCCTTCGTGGAGTGTTGTCAAGCCCCAAATTGGATATGCCGAAAATATTTTAGTAATTTTGCAGTTTTGCCTTGTATTGTGCGTTGATGCGGTGTATAATTAAGCAATGTCGTTGGAGGTGCTGTTTTGGAATATATGACAACACAAGAAGCCGCCAGCTTATGGGGTATAAAGGTTAGGCGTGTTCAGGCTTTATGTGACGGTGGAAAAGTTGCGAATGTTAAAAGACTCGGTCATATATGGGTAATCCCGACAGGAACACCAAAACCGATTGACGGCAGAACACGAGATGCAAAAACTGCCGATACAATCAAAACCGCACTTCAAGGAGGGAGCGACAAATGAAAATTGTTTCCTTATTTAGCGGTGCGGGTGGTCTTGATTTGGGGTTAATTCAAGCAGGACATGAAGTCATATGGGCGAATGACATTGATAAAGATGCCGTTGCTACATACACCAAAAATATAAGTGACCATATTGTTTGTGCAGACATAAAAGATGTTGATACTTCGACTATTCCGATAGCCGATGTCATTGTCGGTGGTTTTCCGTGCCAAGGGTTTTCACAAGCCAATCTGCGGAGAACTGTTGATGATGAACGTAATCAGCTATATAAATTCTTTTATGATGCGGTGAAAAAAAATCAACCTAAGTTTTTCATTGCAGAGAATGTTCGTGGTATACTTAGTTTGGACGGCGGCAATGCGATAAAACAAATCGTGTATGATTTTGAAAATGCGGGGTATATCGCGTCCGTCACTCTTGTGAATGTTGCTGACTTTGGCGTTCCACAAACACGGCAAAGGGTTTTTATCATTGGGCAACGCAAGAATTTGAATGGTGATATGCTGTTCCGTTTTCCCGAAAAAACCCACGGGAAAAATGGCGTTCCAAAGGCATGGATTTCAATTAAGAACGCCCTTGACCGTTACCCAAATCCCGATGAGCCAAACGAATACATGAACCACATATATTCGGCATATAAACTTGCGTATCGCAATTTTACAGGGCATCGTATCACCGACCCCGACAAGCCTTCTCCAACAATTCTTGCAAGAGGAAATGGCAAAGGCGGCGTGTGCGCTATTCCGCATTACAATGGGCAACGCAGACTTACGATTCGGGAAAGTGCGGCAATACAAACATTCCCCGATGACTATGAATTTATCGGGCAAATGAACTCTTGTTACCGTCAAATCGGAAATGCTGTGCCTGTAAAATTTGCAAAATTTCTCGGTGAAGAATTAACAAGACTGGAGCGTGATAGGATATGAAAGTAGTGTCACTATTCAGCGGAGCAGGAGGACTTGACCTCGGCTTCAAAATGGCAGGACATGAAATAATATGGGCAAACGACCTTTATAGTGATGCGGTTGAAACTTATAAAGTGAATTTAGGAAACCATATTGTATGCAAAGACATTTTTTCCATTGATATAAACGAAGTACCCGATTGCAATATAGTAATCGGGGGGTTTCCATGTCAAGGGTTTTCTGTTGCCAATACAAAACGAAATATCAATGACGAGCGCAATCAGCTATACAAGGAACTGATGCGAATAATCAACGCAAAGCAACCAAAATATTTCCTTGCCGAAAATGTTAAAGGCATTTTTAGCCTTGCAAAAGGCGAGGTTCTGAAAATGATACTTGCTGATTTTGAAAGCATGGGCTACAAAGTACAGGCAAGGGTACTTAATGCGGCAGACTATGGTGTTCCACAACTTCGGCATAGAGTGTTTTTTATCGGCGTTCGCAATGATGTAAACTTTTCATTTGAATATCCAACCCCAATGTATAATGCTACTGGCTCTGATGGCTTGCGGAAATGGGTTAGTGTTGGTGATGCGTTATCCGATTTACCCGACCCCGACAAGCCCCATACTGTTCCAAACCATGATTATTCAAAGTATAAATTGCGTTTTAATGGCTATATCGGACATAGGACGATTGACCCATTAAAGCCTGCACCGACCGTTACGGCTCGTGGTGATGATAAAGGCGGCGTTGTTGTTCTTCATCACCCAAGCAACCAACGGCGTATGTCATGCCGTGAACTTGCAACTGTTCAAAGTTTCCCAACTGACTTTGCATTTATGGGCAATCGTTCATCGGTGTATCGGCAAATCGGCAATGCTGTTCCGCCGTTGTTGGCTTATGCCGTGGCAAAACAATTCGATGCAGTGATTGGAGAATAAGATTATATGTTGGCTCAAAATTTCATTCCGAAAAAACCGTTTCCCGATTTCAAATGGAAATGGGCAAGTTTTGCACCCTCGGAGGGACTAAACGACCCTGTTGTTTTGTTGGGTGTGCTTTTTCGTATGCACAAATTAGAGCCATTAAGGGTAAGATTTAGCTCTGATGAATTTGCACAAGAAATGCGTGAACTCTCAAAAGATATAAAAGATTCTGGAATTGTAGATTACAATGGAAACAGCATAAATTTGGAACGAACCCCAGAACGAAATCTTATCCGTAATTCTGGACAATATTGGAAAGCAGTAGGATTACTTGCTGACACAAGAGGTGAGATTCGACTTACTGATTTTGGGCGGCGAGTAGCAGAACATGATGTTTCGCAAACGGAGTTTGCGGCTATAACAGTACAGACATTCAAACTACCCAACGCAAAAATCCATAATACTGATGAACGTAAGTTATGGGCTGACAATGGTCTTTCGTTCTATCCCCTTCGTTTATTACTCTCGATTCTTCGTGAATTAAACGAAAATGGGCAGGGTTATATCACGACAGAGGAACTCGTTAGAATAATTATTCCGTTATCGGGGTGCAAAGCGGAAGTTTCAGATTATGTCAATTTCATTTTATGGTTTCGGGCTAAAATCATAACTTTAATTGGTTGGCCTGATTGTACGCCCGGCGCAAATGACCTCCGTATTGCGAGGGAGTATTTGCTATTTTTATCGCACTACGGTTATATAAATCGCATAGAACAAAACACCCGAATGGACGAGCAGTATCTTTATAATGACGAGTTAGATGCTGAAATTACCGCTATTCTTGCTGAACAACCCAAAGACGAATCATTGCAACAAGCTGTTGACCGTATTCGTGTTGCTGATGTTGCATCAGATATTGAGAGAAAGCGCGTCGAAAGCTCCCGCAGAAGTAGACCTAACCAAGCACGTTTCCGCAAAGAAGTTCTTGCGGCTTATGAGCGTTGCGTTATTACTAATGTAATGATGCCCGAAGTGCTTGAAGCTGCACACATCAAACCTTATAAATACAATGGAGAAGATACCGTGGCAAATGGTTTTCCCATGCGTATGGATATTCATTTGTTGTTCGATGCAGGGCATTTGCGGATTTCTGTTGAGGGGCAAATTGAATTATCAAATCGGGCAAGATTGGATTATGGAGCAACCGTGCCGCCACGAATTTACTTGCCCGATTTTACAAGCCGAGAGTTTTTACGTTGGCGATGGGAGAACTATAATGGTTTATAATTTCATCTTACGCTTTGTGGTAAATCGCAAGAATACAATAAGTTAATTTTTAGAGGGTGGGATTTAATTGAGTGAAATGAAGGTGTATTTTTCAGACTTTTTCGACATTGACGAGGACGTTGTAGAAAGTTATGGTGCAGTCAATATTTCGTTAATTAACGACCTGCCTTTGTTTATTGACCCGTTTTTATTGTTTAATAGTGATAAGGAAGAATACAAGAATATCCACCAGTCCATTATTAGGTATTTGCTTTTTTTGAAAAAAACAGCGGGTGAAAGTTACGAAATCCCAAAGGGTATGCTCCGTGCATGGTATCATTTTCCAGAAGTAAGGCAGACATGGTTAGGGTTCAGCTTATCTGGAAATTCTGGGCATGGTTTGGGTGATGATTTTGCAGACAACTTATATCACGGTTTAAGAACTACATTTAGTGATTTCGGAAATGAATCTGTGCCGAAAAGCCCCCACCTTGAAAAACTTTGTCTTATAAGTCCATTAGTCGGCAGGGATAAAATAAGTGATTTTACAACAAACTTTGCAAAAGAGTATTTATTGAATTACAATCAAAATTTTGCAAAGCTGTACTTGGAGCAATCTCAATGCAAAGAGTTCTCAATCCCCAAAGTATGTTTTGATTACCAAATGGGAAAATGGCATACTAAAAAATTTACATTGCCGTATTTTAACGGTGACTTCGTACTTTTGACTCCGAGAGACATGCTTACAAGAGATGATACATTTATCAATCGTGCAGATATGATACGAAATCTCGAAAACATTGCACCATCTGTTGAAGATGCAACATTGCGTTTTGAGTTAAACAATTATTTTATGAATGTTTTAACGCGAAAAACAAAAGAAATCCCAAAAAAAGAAAAAAACGATGCCGCAATTCGGCTCATCATGCAGTTTCCCGAACTAATTGATTATTATTTGAAATATAAAGAGGATAATGAACATGAAGCGACTTCCATTAGTACAGAAGCCGTCCGCACAGTTACATTGTTGTTTAATAAGCAACTTCAAGCATTAGTATCGTTATTGCATAAAAATACAGACTTTTATTCGGAGCAAGTGAGTTCGCATGAAGCCACATATAACCGTGTAATATTCCTCAAACGTGTAATTGAAGATATGGACGGATATAGGCTGTTTTATGTTGACGGAAAACCTGTGAAGCGTGAGGCCGACTTACAAGTAATGTATCGTTTGGTATGGTTTGCTTCTGACTTCGATGTCAATCGTGAAGTAAATAATGGTAGAGGTCCGGTTGATTTCAAAATTTCCAAGGGTTCAAAAGATGTTTCACTTGTAGAATTTAAGTTAGCATCAAATTCAAAACTTAAAAACAACCTTGCGAAACAAGTAGAAATTTACCAAAAAGCTAATGCAACAAATTACGCAATCAAGGTGATTCTGTATTTTTCTGATGCCGAGTATGCTCGTGCAACATCAATAATCAATGAACTGGGATTGAGTGGGAATAAGGATATTGTGCTTATTGATGCAAGAAATGAAAAGGTGTCGGCTTCTAATGTAAAACTATGAATCCAAGAGGGGTGAGAGATAAACCATTGGTTGGCTTATCTCTCGGTTGATTGTGCCCACTTATGCGTAGGTCGCTCTCTCTGATGCTTTTTCCGAATAACATCATAAACCCGCAAACGGAATTTATCCACTTGGGTTACTTTGGTGCCCCCCTTCCCAGTTTGCCGGACAGAAAAACAACCTGTAAACTGGAAAGGAAAGGAGGTAGGATATTGTAATATTCCCGATAAAGCGTATCTTTCTCGGGGGTTTTATCGGAAAGCTCATTTTGCCATTTTGTAATCGGCGGTAGCTTTTTCGGGTCGAAACGGTCTTGCAAGACATCGCGCAAACATTTCTCGGCATTGGCGAATTGGGCAAGCTCGGAGCGGTAAATTTCGTGATACTCATTAACGGCGGAGAGTGCCTTGTTCGCCTTGCGTTCTGCACCGAAGTCTGTGGATTTTTGGCGGCTTCATATTCGGAATACAGGCTCTCGTATTTACGCTTGTGTTTACGGTATTTCTTGAAATTGTCGCTGTGGCGAAGATGCTCATGTAGGGTGTCAATTCTACGTTCAGCCTTTTTAGTTTGTCACATATGGGTTTCGTATTTTCTGCAAAAAAAGCACGCCTTGAATGGACACACAAGGACGTGCTTGAAATAAAATCATAATCTTGCGGTGTTGGTGTTGCCCACGGTTGGCCTCTCTACCGGGACCCTTCATGGTATACACGTCTGTACAAGCGGCTTTTTGGCCGTGGAAATCCCCGTGTAGTGCATGAACGGCAAATCGGCGGTTCCGGGTGGATAATCAAGGGGCTTGGCTTTGAAAGGGACAAACCGCACCGCCACCGCCACGCGTGTGAATATACGCGGTACCGGCTTGGTTTTTACAAGTCCAAGGCATGAAAATCCTATGTTGCCCGAGGGGGGTGCCCTCTTGGCTTGGGCGTATAGTACAACAAAGCAACCGGACATTTGTTCAGAAAATGTCTGAGAATTTGTCCGGTTGTTTTCTGGGCATTGCGCGCGGCACTGCCATTTCCGTAACCCGGGTGCCAATATGTTTCGGCTATATATCTGTATTTTCGCCATCTTTCTTGTTTGACGGCATGTCTTTCAAGGACTATAATTTACCACAGCAAAATACATGGGAGATGAAAAGATGCGATACATAATCAAGCGGGACAATCGAGAGGTGCTTTTTGACGAGCATAAGATTACGGCTTGTATTGAGAAGGTTTTCGCGGCGATTAACGGCGAAGCGGGGGTGGACAGGCTTTTGCCCATTACCCTTACGCTGGAGGTGCTGAAGAAGCTGGACGCGGTATATGGCGGCAGGGACTTTAATGTGGAGAATGTGCAGGACCTGGTGGAAGAGGTGCTGATAGAGGGCGGATTTTCCAAGGCGGCCAAGGCGTATATTTTGTACCGGAACAAGCGGACCCATATACGGGAGGCGCGGTCGGAGCTCATGGACGCGGTGGCGGAAATCGTGAAGGAGACCAGCCGCTCCAACGCCAACGTGGGGCATTCGCCCTCTGCCAAGGTATTGCAGATTTCCGAGGCGGCCAGCAAGAATTATTATTTGAACCGGGTATTGCCCCCCGAGCAAGCCCAGGCGCATATAGAGGGGGATATCCATATCCATGATTTGTCCTGGTATGGTAAGACGCTGACCTGTGTGCAGATTCCTCTGGGGCGGATGCTTCGCGCCGGGTTTAGCAACGGCCATGGTTATATCAAGACGCCCAAGAGCATACGGACGGCGGCGGCCTTGGCGGCCATTATCTTGCAAAGCAACCAGAACGATATGCACGGCGGCCAGAGCTTCGCCTATTTCGACCGGGACTTGGCCCATTTCGTCGAGGTGGAATTTGCGCGGCAGGAGCGGATGCTTCGCTCGGCTTTGCACGCGTTGAACCTCTCCGCCAGCGACGAGGGGGACATGGAGGAGCTGATTGAAAAGTGCACCTACGAGGAAACCTTCCAGGCCATGGAGGGCTTCATTTATAATTTGAATACCATGCATTCGCGTGCCGGGGCCCAGGTGCCCTTTTCCAGCATCAACCTGGGGACGGACACCAGCCGGGGCGGGCGTATGATTACCGAGTGCTTCTTGAAGGCGTATGAGAACGGGCTGGGGCGTGGCGAAACCCCCATGTTCCCCAATATCTGCTTCAAAATTAAGGACGGGGTGAACTTTGACCCGGCGGACCCGAATTACGATTTGTTCCAGCAGGCCATGCTGACGGCCTGTAAGCGGCTTATGCCCACCTTCTCCTTCCAGGATGCCAGCTTCAACGCCATATATGGCAAGGAGGAAGTGGGGTATATGGGGTGCCGCACCCGGGTTATCGCCAACATCAACGGCCCGGCGGAAACCGACGGGCGGGGGAATTTGAGCTTCTCCACCATTAATTTGCCCCGGCTGGGCATCCGCGCCAAGCAGGACATGCCGGACTTTTGGCGGCGGCTGGACGAGGTGCTGGATTTTATCATCAAGCAGCTATTGACCCGGTATGAAATGCAGAAGAACCTTCGGGTGAAGGACTTCCCCTTCCTCATGGGGCAGAAGCTGTATATGGACAGCGATAAGCTGGGCCCGGACGACGCCATCGAAAGCGCGGCGAAGCACGGTACGTTGAGTGTGGGCTTCGTGGGCTTGGCGGAATGCCTTGTGGCCCTTACGGGGAAGCACCATGGAGAGAACCCCGGCTCCCAGGCGTTGGGGATTTCCATTATCAGCCACATGCGACGCCGCTGTGACGAGGCCAGCCAGAAGCATTCCATGAACATCACTTTGCTGGCCACCCCCGCAGAAGAAACCACCGGGCGGCTTATCCGTTCCGACGAGGAGCGGTTTGGCAAAATCCCCGGCGTCACCGACAAGAAATGGTACACCAACTCCTTCCACGTGCCGGTGGAATATAAAATTACCGCCCTGGAGAAAATAGCCACCGAGGGACCCTATCACAAGTATTGCAACGCGGGGCACATCTCCTATGTGGAGCTGGTGAGCGCGCCGGATATGAACATCGAGGTCTTTGAGGATTTGCTCCGCGCCATGGGCGAGGCGGACATGGGCTATACCGCCATCAATTTCCCCGTGGACATCTGCAAGGAATGCGGCCAAAGCGGTTTGCTCAACGACGAGAAATGCACCCGTTGCGGCAGTGTCAACATCAGCCGGGTGCGGCGCATTACGGGCTATCTGTCCACTTTGGACCGCTTCAACGACAGCAAGAAGGCAGAAGAACAAAACCGGGAGAAGCACGAGGTATAAGCATATATGCGTTTATCGGGCTTTACGTATGAAAGCATTGTGGACGGGCCGGGCATACGGGTGGTACTTTTCGTGCAGGGCTGTCTTTGCGCCTGTAAGCATTGCCACAACCCCGAAAGCTGGCCCCTGGACGGCGGACAGGAATATTCCGTGCGTGAGCTCATTAAAATGGTGAAAAAGCCGGGCCCCGGGCGCAAGCGTATCCGGGGCGTTACCTTTTCCGGCGGCGAGCCCTTCCTGCAAGCGGGGGAGCTGGCGCAAATTGCCATTGAGGCCAAGCGCACTGGCTGGGATGTCTGCACCTTCACCGGCTATACCTACGAGGAATTGCTTGAACGCGAGGACCCGGACATCCAGGCCCTGCTGAAGCATACGGACTATCTCGTTGACGGGCCCTATATCCACGAAAAACGCGAAATAGGGCTGAAGTTCCGCGGCTCCACCAACCAGCGCGTAATCGACATGGAACGAACCCGCAAAACCGGAAAAGTTTCACTGTATTATGGCACGTAGCACCCATTCATCATCCATTCTGGAAAGGAAGATTCCCATGAAATTTTCTCAAATGTCCTACACCCGGCCCGAATACGAGGCCACACAGGCCAAGCTGGAGGATTTGTTGCAACGCTTTAAGCAAGCGAAAAGCGCGGATGAAGCCTTTGCGGTGTACAAGGAGTATGATGCCGCCGACAGGGAGTTTATGTCTTTGTTCTCCATCAGCAACATCCGGCACACTTTGGACGCAAACGACGCCTTCTATGACGCGGAGAAGGCGTATTTCAACGAGATGCTCCCCAAGCTACAGCCCATGACCCAGGCATTTACCCAGGCGTTGTTGGATTCCCCCTTCCGCGCCGAGCTGGAAAAGGCGTGGGGGACCCTCCTTTTTGACAACGCGGAAATCGCGCTCAAGACCTTCAAGCCGGAAATCGTGCCAGACTTGCAGGAGGAGAATAAACTGCGTAGCGAGTACGACAAGCTTATCGCCTCGGCGCAAATTGAATTTGACGGCAAGGTGCTGACCTTGGCCCAGATACGCCCCTACAGCGAGAGCCCCGACCGGGAAGTTCGCAAGGCCGCCATCATGGCCACGGGCAATTGGTATATGGCCAACACGGAAAAGCTGGACAGTATTTTCGACGAGCTGGTGAAAATCCGTACCCGCATCGCCAAGAAGCTGGGCCACGAGTCCTTCACCCAGGTGGGCTATTACCGGATGCAACGCAACTGCTACGGCACGGAGCAGGTGGCCAAGTTCCGGGAAGGGGTAATCCAATACATCGTGCCCGTGGCACAGCGGCTCAAGAAGGAGCAAGCCCGGCGTATCGGCCTGTCGGATTTGAAAATATATGACGACGATATCGAATATCTGGAGGGCAATGCCAAGCCCGTGGGCACCCCCCAGGATATCTTCGCCCATGGGAAGAAAATGTACCACGAGCTATCCGGGGAGACGGCGGAGTTTATTGATTTCATGCTGGAAAATGAATTGTTTGACGTGCTGACCCGCCCCGGCAAGCGCGCCGGCGGGTATTGCTCCTATATCCCCCGCCATAAGGCACCCTTTATTTTTGCCAATTTCAACGGGACATCGGCGGATATTGATGTGCTGACCCATGAAGCGGGCCATGCCTTTGCCGTATATCTGGCCAAGGACATTTATCCGTCCATTTTGATGCGCTATTCCATGGAAACCGCGGAAATCCATTCCATGGCCATGGAATTTTTTACCTGGCCCTGGATGGAGGGCTTCTTCGGCGACGCCACGAAAAAATACTACCAGTCCCATCTGGGTAGCGCGCTGACCTTCATCCCCTATGGCACCATGGTGGACGAATTTCAGCACCATATATATGACAAGCCCGGGATGACCCCCGCGGCGCGCAACGCCCTGTGGCTGGAGCTGGAGGCCAGGTACCGCCCCTGGCTGGATATGGACGATATGCCCTTCTATGGCGAGGGCCGCCGTTGGCAAGCCCAGGGCCATATTTATAGGATGCCCTTCTATTATATTGATTACTGCCTTGCGCAGATTATGGCTCTGTCCTTCTGGGCCCAGGCGCAAAAGGATAGGGAGGCGGCCTGGGCGAAATACCGCAGGCTGGTGGGCTTTGCGGGGACGAAGACATTTTTGGAGTTGCTTGCCGACGCCGGGTTGCCCAGCCCCTTCGTGCCGGACAATGTAAAAACCGTGGCAGACGCGGCGGTGGCGTGGCTGGACGCCCAATAATATAGTATACTCCGTATATGATTGACGTCGCCTTAGTGGGCACCGGAGGCATGATGCCTTTGCCGGGCCGCTTTTTATCCTCCATGATTTGCCGGGTCAACGGGCGCATGATGCTCTTTGACTGCGGCGAGGGCACCCAGGTTTCTTTGCGGATGCTGGGCTGGGGGTTCAAACAAATTGACATGATTTGCTTCACCCACTTCCACGGCGACCATATATCCGGGTTGCCGGGGCTGTTGCTGACCATGGCCAACGCCGAGCGTACCGAGCCGCTGATGCTTTTTGGCCCGGCGGGGCTGGCGAAAATCGTGGGGCATCTGTGCGTAATCGCCCAGGATTTGCCCTTCAAGCTGGAGTTCCACGAGTTGAACCCCCGCACCCCCCATATATATAATGAAGACATGCTACGCATGGATGCCCTGCCCCTCAACCACCGCGCTCCCTGCTTCGCCTACAGCGTGGCGTTGCTCCGGCGGGGCAAATTTGACCCGGAGCGGGCCCGGGCCCAAAATATTCCGCTACAGCTTTGGGGGCCCTTGCAAAGACAAAATGACGCGGACATCGTATATGAAAATAAACGCTACACCAGCGACATGGTGCTGGGCGCGCCCCGCAAGGGGTTGAAGCTGGTTTTCTGCACCGACACGCGCCCGGTGGCGGCCTTGCCGGATTTCGCCCGGGACGCGGATTTGCTTATCTGCGAGGGGCTCTACGGCGACCCCGAAAAGCAACAAAAGGCCGCCGCCCATATGCACATGACCTTCCGGGAGGCCGCAAAAATCGCCCGCAAGGCCAACGCACGGGAGCTGTGGCTGACCCATTTCAGCCCCGCCGTCCCCGACCCGTGGAACTACCTTTCCCACGCCACAGCTATTTTCCCCAACAGCCTTACGGGGAAGGACCGTATGACCAAGACCTTGAAATTTGAGGAGTAGCCGATGCCGGAAAAAGACCTGCGCACCGACATGGAGCTAATCGAATCCTGCCTGGCCGGAAACCAAGATGACTTTACCGAGCTTGTGAATCGGTACAAGAACTTGGTCTATTCCATTATCCTCCGGCAAACCCGGGACACGGAAGAGGCCAACGATTATGCCCAGGATGTGTTCCTCAAGGTGTACAGGAATCTGCGCAGTTATACCCCGGCCTTCAAATTCAGTACCTGGGTCATGCGTATCACCGGCAACCATATCATCGACCAGCACCGGAAAAAGAAGGCCGAAACCGTCCCCTTTGAGCCGCACATGGCCGAGGGCGCGGGCCAGCCCCGGGAGGCTTCCCCCGAGACGCAATACCTGCAACGCGAGCAAGCCGAGCGCGTGCAAAAAATTGTGGCCGACCTGCCCGAAATGTACCGGGTGCCCGTGGTGCTGTACCACCAGCAGGATATGAGCTACCAGGAAATTGCCGAGGTTATCGGCGAGCCCCTTTCGAAGGTGAAGAACCGCATCTTCAGGGGGCGTAAATTGCTGAAGGAAATGCTGACGGCCCGGCCGTGAAAGCATATAAGGAGGACATTATGGACTGCCTAAAAGCAGAAACCGCCATGATGCACTATATCGAAAAAACCTTGAAGCCCACGGATGCCCGGGATTTGGCCTTGCATGTGATGGGGTGCCCCCCCTGCCGGGAGCTGTACCTTGTGCTGGACGACTCGGCGGACATGCTGGCCGCCCCAGCCCAGGAGGCCCCGGAGTGCTTCACCCAGGAGGTAATGGCGCAGGTGCGCGCCCTTCCCGCCTACGCTCCCGCCGCCGGAAACGCGGTGCTTCGCATACTCTGGGGGCTGAGCGGCATCGTGATGGGTGTGGCTTTGCTCTTCGCCCTCAATCCCCATTGGCTGGAGGGCACGGCGGTGCAATACGCCTTTACCGCCATGGTTGCCTTCTTTGGGGATGTATCGGCGTGGCTGGGGCAAGTGGAAATTACCCACGCGCTGATTAATTCGGGGCTGGGCATTGCGGCTCTGGTATTCGCCGCCCTTATCGCCGCCTTGCTCTATGGCTTGCATCGCGGGGAAGGCACAGGGCACAAGAGCGTCAACGCATGAAAATTTTGGGTATCGAAACCAGTTGTGATGAAACGTCCGCCGCCGTGGTAGAAAACGGTCGGCGGATTCTTTCTAATGTCATCGCTTCCCAGGTTGAGCTCCACGCGCCCTTTGGCGGCGTGGTGCCGGAACTGGCCGCACGGCGGCATATCGAAGCGGTGGGCTACATAGTGGACGAGGCCCTGGCCCAAGCCGGGGTGGAGCTGAAGGACATAGACGCCTACGCCGTGGCCAACGGGCCGGGGCTGGTGGGCGCGTTGCTGGTGGGGGTGAACTACGCCAAGGGGCTGGCCTTCGCCCAAAAAAAGCCCCTGGTGGGGGTGCATCACATCGAGGCCCATGTATGCGCGAATTATTTGACAGAGCCCCCGCTCTCCCCGCCCTTTTTGTCGCTGGTGGTATCCGGGGGGCATACGATATTGTTGGCGGTGGAGGATTATAATGTCTTCCGCGTGCTGGGGGGAACCCTGGACGACGCGGCGGGGGAAGCCTTTGACAAGGTGGCCCGGGTGCTGGGGCTGCCCTTTCCCGGTGGGCCGGAGGTGGACAAGGTGGCGCGGGGCGGGAATCCGCTGGCCATTGCCTTTCCCCGGGCAAGGGTAGGTGCCTTTGAGTTTAGCTTTAGCGGATTGAAAACCGCAGTGATGCAGTATATGGCGAAGCACCCGGATTGCGATATAGCGGATGTGGCCGCTTCCTTCCAGCAAGCTGTGGTGGATGTGCTGGTGGCGGGGGCCGTGAAGGCGGCGCGGGAACTAAGATACACAAATATCGCCCTGGCCGGGGGGGTGGCGTGCAACCGGGCTTTGCGCACCGCAATGGAAGCGGCTTGTGAAGTGAATCACCTACGCTTGCATATGCCGCCGCCGGTGCTTTGCACCGACAACGCCGCCATGATAGCGGCGCGGGGGCATACCATGTTGCCGGGGGACGGCTGGGATTTGGACGTTTTCCCGGGGCGGATGGTGTAGCCATGCCCCTTGCTCAACTGGTTTTGCTGGCGGTGGGCCTTTCCATGGATGCCTTCGCCGTGGCGGTGACGCTGGGGCTGGGTATCCATGGCGGGGCGTCGGGCGGGGGGACCTTGCGCAGGTCTGTGGTGGTGGGCGCGTATTTCGGCTTTTTCCAAGCCCTGATGCCGCTGATTGGCTTTTTCGCGGCGCGTAGCTTCGCCCAATACATCATGGCCTTTGACCGGTATGTCGTGTTCGCGTTGCTTGCTTTCCTCGGCGGCAAGATGATATATTCCGCCTTCAAAAGCGACCCCGACACACGTGCGGATACCCTGTCGCCACACATCATGCTCCCCTTTGCCTTGGCTACCAGCATCGACGCCCTGGCAGTGGGGATTTCCTTCGCGTTTCTATACGTAAACATAACGGTCGCCGTAATACTGATTGGCGTGATTACCTTTGGCGTTTCCGCCGTGGGGGTGAAAATCGGCAGCGTCTTCGGCGAAAGGTTCAAAACAAAGGCCACCGTGGCAGGGGGGCTGATACTGATTTTGATTGGCTTGCGGGTTCTGTTGCAATAAAGTGAAGCCGATTAAAGCGGAAGCCGACTGCCTGGCCCGCGCACTGTATGAAATGAACCGTGGGAAGTTCCGTCGGAGCGATTGCGCGAAATTCGCCCGAATGGGGCCAGCGGCGGCGTAGCGCAGTCGTGCCACCAATGCAAGCGGGAACGTTCCCGCGTCACTGGTGTTCGCTTCGCTCACAATCGTTGTGCGGGAAGTTCCCGCGCATTTGTGGCGCACTGCGCCGCCGCTGGCCCCATTCGGGCGAATTTCGTGTACAAGCGATGACGGAAGCTTCCCGGCGGTTCGCTTCGCACGGTACGCGGGCCGGGCAGTAGGCTTCCAATTTAATCGGCTATACTTTTACAACGCCTCTAACAAGCGCAATAAAAATGTCCATACCCGTTGTGTGGAGGAGATGGAGAGCCGTTCGTCCGGTGTGTGCAGGTCGAAGGTATCCGGCCCCAGGGATACGACGTCCAGCCCCGGCAGTTTTTCGGCCAGAATGCCGCACTCCAGCCCCACGTGAAGGGCCGTGACCGTGGGCTTTTCGCCGTTTTGCTTCTCGTAGCAAGCCACTACGGTTTTCAGCAGTTCCGAGTCCGGGTTGAAGGCCCAGGCGGGACTGCGCTGGATGAAGCGGGTTCGCGCTTCGGTGCGGCTGGCCAGTGCCCGGATTTGCTGTTCCATGCGGCTCAGGTGATTTTGCGTGGCTCCACGGGGGAAGCAGGAAATCCGCACCGCGTCCTTTTGGGTTTCCAGCACGCCCAGGTTGCAGGAGGCCGCCACCACGCCCGGCATCTCCTGGCTCATGGACTGCACGCCGTTGGGCAACAGTAGCAAAGAGGCGATGAGTTTATCCGAGCTGTTGGCGGCGAAAAGGCGGGCGGGCAAGGGCGCGCTTTCGCAGGTAATTTTCAGCCCCGGCTCGGTGGCCTTGTACATATCTTTGAAAGAGCGGAAGCATTCCTCCACCTGGGCCAGCATGGCCGAGGCGTGCGCCTGGGGCACGAGAATCTCCGCGAGAGCCTCCCGGGGGATGGCGTTCAGCTTCATGCCTCCATGGGCCTTGGCCAAGCGGATTTTACAATCCTTTTCCAGCGCGGCCAGCACACAGCCCAAAATCACCAAGGCGTTGCCCCGGCCCTTGTGGATGTCCGCGCCGGAGTGCCCGCCGTGCAGGCCCTTTATGGTGAGGGTGAAGGCGGCCATATCCTGGGGCACGGCTTCGAAGGACAGGGGCAGGTCGTATTCCACCGTCACCCCCGCCGCGCAACCGATAGTAATGGTACGCTCCTTGCTGGAATCCAAATTGAGCATCCGCGTGGCGGAGAAAAGCTTCGCGTCCAGCCCTTCCGCGCCGGCCATGCCGGTTTCCTCTTCCACGGTGAGCACCATTTCCAGCGGGGGGTGCTGGAGGCTCTTGTCCTCCAGAATTGCCATGCACAGGGCCACCGCCGTGCCGTTGTCCGCGCCCAAGGTGGTGCCTTCGGCACGGACAAAATCGCCGTCCACCACCAGCTTCAGCGGGTCCGTCATAAAATCATGGGCCGTTCCCGCGTTCTTTTCGCACACCATGTCCAGATGGCCCTGCAAAATAACCGCCGGGCGGCTTTCGTGCCCCGGGCTGGCGGGCTTGTAGATAATCAGGTTTTGCAACGAATCCTGTACCACTTTGTAGCCCAGGTTGCGGGCGAAGCCGGCCACGAAATCGCTTACGGCTTTCTCGTTGCCCGAGCCCCGGGGGATTTGGCTGATGGCCTCGAAGTGGGTGAAGAAGGCTTGGGGTTGCAGGTTTGCTAATACCATGTGAATCGCTCCTTATTCCTGTAGGGTTTTCGTACGGGGAAATATTATTCATGTGGGCGTCCTGTGAAGATGAAAACCGTGGGACTCCGTCCCACACCCTGCAAACTTTTTGAAAAAAGTTTGACAAAAACTATCTTTTTCTTCACAAGACAGCCCCATACCACGGAACATGCTACCGCAAATAATCTTTGGCGTCAAAAAATATGGCCATCCAATCATCAAGCGACGAGTACGAGCGCGGGCATTGCCCCAGCCCCGCGTCCTATGTCAATTGGATGGCACAAAATTTTTTCTCCAAGTACCTTGCATAAAATTATACCGTGTGATAATATGTACATAACAACGCCGGGAACCATCAAAGGAGGTGAAGCATTGAGTATCCAATTGAAGAAAGGCACCCTGGAGCTATGTGTGTTGAGTTTGTTGTCGAAGGCTGACCGCTACGGCTTCGAGCTGGTTGGGGCCATATCGGCGGAAATCGTTATTTCCGAAGGCACGATTTACCCCCTGCTGAAGCGCATCAAGGACGAGGGCTACGTCAGCACCTATTTGCAGGAATCCTCGGAGGGCCCGCCCCGGAAATATTACCGGATTACCGACTATGGGCGCACCACATTGAAGACCCTGGAAGCCGAATGGAAAAGCATCGTAAAGGGCATCGAAAATATTTTGGCGCAAAACGCGCCCAATTGAGAGGAAGAATTTCATGAGAAAACAGGAATTTATCAGTGAGCTGAAGCGGGAGCTCTCCCATGCGCCCGCCCACATTCGGGAGGAGATTTTGGCCGACATCAGCGAGCATTTCACCGAGGCGATTTCCCAAGGGATGACCGAGGAGGAGGTGTGCCGCAATTTGGGCCAGCCCGGCACCATCGCCGCCCAGGTATTGGAGGAATACGGGGAAACCCGCCAAAACGGCGAGGAGGCAAGCGGCTTCGAGCAGGTTTTCGAGGGTATTGGCAACGCGATTAGCGGCATTGCCCGGCAGTTTACCGGCACGGGGGATACCGGCCACGACATCGACATCGACCAGTCCTTCCCGGACATCAGTCGCATTAGCGTTAAAATGGCGGGGAGCAAAATCCGTCTCGTCCCGGCGGCTGACGGCATGTGCCGCGTTACCATCCGTGGGCGTTGCCGGTACTATGGCTTCACCGTGGAAAACGAAGGCGGCACGCTGACGGTGCGCGAGGAGAAGCCTGTAATCCGCTTCGAGCTGTTCCGCTTTAAGTCCACTTTGGTGACGACGGTGTACGTCCCCGGCCAGTTTGCGGGGAAAATCAAGGTCCGTTCGGCCCTGGGGGATATTTCTGCCACCGACATCAGCGGCCAGCTCAACCTCGAAACCGCTGCGGGGAATATAAACGTGGAGAACCACAAGGGCAAGGAAATGCGCATTTCCACTGCCGCCGGGAACGCTACCGTAAACATGGCGGGCCAGTGTATCGAAGACGTGCGCATTTCCACGGCGGCGGGCAATGCGCGAATCATCGCCGAGGAAACAGGCCGCCTGAAGCTGGATTCCGCCGCCGGCAACGTGGACGCAAAAATAACCCGCCTAAGCGGGGAAACGAAAATTTCCACTGCGGCGGGCTCTGCGGAAATCACCGCCTACGAGGTAGCGGGGGATGTGGATATCTCCACTGCGGCGGGCATTGTGAAAATATTTTTACCTATGGACGTAAACTGCCGCATCGACGCCCGGAAGCCCGGCATCGGCTCCCTCAGCAACGAATTGACGGGCAACCCCCATTCGCCCCATACCCTGCGCGCCAGCAGTGGGGTGGGCTCCATCAAACTGAAAGCTATTTAAGCGTTACTACTGTTACCCCTGTTTCTCCTTCGCCATATTTGCCCAAGCGGTACTCCTTTACATGGGGGTGCCGTTTTAGCTGGGCGTGGATGGCGGCGCGTACCGCGCCTGTCCCCTTGCCGTGGATGAGGGTCACGGTGGATAGGCTGGCCAGGAAGGCGTCGTCCAGATATTTGTCCGCTTTTTCCACGGCTTCCTCGGGGGTCATGCCGCGCAAGTCCATTTCCGGTGAAATGTGCAAGGACTTCGTCATCCGGGAGCCGGAATGCCCTGCCGTGCCGAATCTGCCAAAATCCTTTTCCGGGCTTTCCGGGGCCAGGGAGAGGTCGGCCAGGGGTACCTTCATCTGCATGATGCCCGCCTGTACCAGCACCTCCCCGGCGGCGTTGGGCACAACGAGAACGGTCCCATCCTGGTTGAAGGAATGGATGTGCACCCTGTCCCCCTTGCGCAAATTGGCGGGTGGGGTGCGGTGGGGCTTTTCGGCCTTGCCCAGGGCGGCCTCCATTTCGGCCTCCATGGTGCCCAAAGTATCCCGGACGCTCTGCCTTGCGGCTTCGAGGTCCTTGGCCGTGGAAATGCTCCTGCGCATTTCCGAAAGCAAAGCCTCCGCGTCCAGCTTGGCCTTGCGCAGGGTCTCCTGGGCTTCGGCGCGGGCGGTGGCCAGGATTTTTTCCCGCTGGGTAGTCAGCTTTTCCTTTTGTCGCTCGGTTTCGGCCCGGAGGGTCTCCGCCTCCCGGCGATAGGACTCCGCCCGCTCCTGCTCCAGAATGGCTTGCTTTTTCCCCGCCTCCAGGTCGGTGATTAAGTCCTCGAAGCGGGCGTCCTTCTGGGAGAGGACATTTCTGGCGTCGTCGATGATATCCTCTTGCAAGCCCAGCCGCTGGGCGATGGCGAAGGCGTTGGATTTGCCGGGGATGCCGATGAGCAAACGGTAGGTGGGCCGCAAGGTCTCCACATCGAACTCACAGCTTGCGTTTTCCACGCCGGGGGTGGACAGCGCGTAGAGCTTCAGCTCGCTGTAGTGGGTGGTTATCACCGTGGGTATGCCGTGGGATTTCAGATATTGCAAGATGGCGATGGCCAACGCCGCCCCCTCGGTGGGGTCGGTGCCCGCGCCCAGCTCGTCCAGCAAAACCAGCGCGTTCATGCCGGTGCCAATCTGCCCCAGTATCCCCACGATATTGCTCATATGGGAGGAGAAGGTGCTCAGGCTCTGCTCGATGCTCTGCTCGTCGCCGATGTCGGCGAAGACTTCATCGAAAACAGAAAGCGCGCTATTGTCAAAGGCCGGAATGTGCAAGCCCGCCTGTCCCATGCAGGTAAACAGGCCGATGGTCTTCAATGTCACGGTTTTGCCCCCGGTATTGGGCCCGGTGATGAGCAGTAAAGTAAAATCCCTGCCCAGGTAAATATCCGTGGGCACCACCCGGTCGGCGTTGAGCAAAGGATGCCGCCCCTTGCGGATGTGTACATAGCCCTGATTGTTGAAAACGGGCTCTGTGGCCTTCATGGCCAGGGCCAGCTCCCCCTTGGCGAAAACAAAATCGAGGTGGGTAAGCTGGCGCGTATTGGCACTCAGCAATTCCCCTTCATCGGCTACAAGGGTGCTCAATTTCATCAGAATCCGTTCTTCCTCCCGCTTCTCCTCGAAGTGGAGCTCTTTTATTTTATTGTTTTGCTGTACCACGGAGAGGGGCTCCATAAACAGCGTCGCCCCCGACGCGCTCTGGTCATGGACCATGCCGGGGAAGGCACCCCGGTGCTCCGCCTTCACCGGTACACAAAACCTATCCCCCCGCAAGGTGACGATGGGGTCCTGCAACATATTTTTGTACGCCTCACTGCGGATGACGCTTTGTAATTGGTCGCGGATTTTATCGTGGGACACGCGGATATTGCGGCGGATATCCGCCAGCTTGGGAGACGCGCTGTCGGCAATCTCCGTGGCGTTTTTAATGCAACGCCCGATTTCGCGCTCCACCGCGTCCGCCGTCATCACCCCATCAAAATAAGGGGCCAGGCAGGTAGCCTCCCCTTTTTCATTTCCATAGGTAATCACCTTGCCGCAGACATACAAGAAATCACACACCTGAAGCAAATCTTCAATGTAGAGCATCCCCCCGGCCACCGCCCGGGCAATGGACTTGCGGATATCCGCAATCCCCCCCAGGGGCAATGTCCCCTTGCGCAAAATAAATCCGGCCGCCGCCGTGGTCTCCCTTTGGGCAATGGTAATGTCCGTCAAGTCCTTCATGGGTACCAGCTCCGCCGCCATTTTCTTCCCCATGGGCGAAACCGCCCGGGCGGCGAGCATTTGCGTTATTTTATAAAATTCCAAGGTATGCAAGGCTTTCGCGTTCATCGTAAACACCCTTCCTTCCCTGGATTATACCCCAACACCGCGAAAGTGTTAAATCCCGCGCACAAAATGCCGATAATCAGTTGAGAAACTACAATAATGTGAGATTTTTATATGAGGTGACTAACATGTTTGGTAATCAGATTCGCTTCACCGGAATGTCCTCCGGGATGGATACGCAAACCATCGTGCAACAGCTCATGCGTGCGGAATCCATGCGTATGGACAGGATGACCCGCCGCAGGCAATTGGCCATGTGGCGGCAGGAGCAGTTCCGCGACATCGCCACCAACCTGCGCACATTCCGTGACGAACACCTGAGCCAAGTCGGGCGCACAAATAATATCATGCGCGCCGCCACCTTCCGGGCATGGGAAACGTCTGTGACCATGAGCGGCATAGCCGACCCCAACAGTGCCCTGCACCGGGGTATCACCGTCACCACCAACCCGGACGCGCAAGCGGGTACCTTCGATTTCCGCGTAAACACTTTGGTGCAAAACGCCGCGATACACGGCCACACTGCGGCCAACCGCGCCGCGCCGCCTTCCGCAACTACCAACGTGGGGGGGGGTACCAACATGACGGGCCTGGGCTTTTTTGCCCAGCCGAGGGCCGACAGACCCAGCGCGAACACCATCGTGACCAACTCCCGTGACCGTATCTCCACAGAAAACGCGCCCGCGTCGTGGCAACAAACCGCCAATGGCTGGTCGTCGGTCAGGGGTGGCTATTTCGATACCGTGGTAACGGGTATTGGCCAGCGGGCCCAGTTTGAAGGGCACAATGTATATGCCCACGGTACAACGCTGTTTATCATGCGCGACAATGAATATATCCGGGTGACAAGAGACCCGGTGACAAATAACTTCCAGCGTGCCACAGATGCGGATGACAATTATCTTCCCCCGCTGAATTTCCGTACCTTTGCCACCACCAATGTCCAGATTACCCATAATAACGTATTAAGACAGGTGCAACAGATTACGACAACCGGCGGCGACCACGTGTTTTTCATAAACGCGGGAGACGAGGGCTACATCAGGGTAAACAACGTGCCGGTACCTGGTGCGCCTGCGGGTGTGTACAATTTTGAGCTGGCCACAACCCCCGGCCCCACCCCGGATGACCCACCCACCTTCACCGCCTTTGACCCCGCCGATTATGCGGCATACATGTACACCGCAGAGAATGTAACCCGCGACAGCGGCGCGATACCCACCCCCGTAGCCGGCGTCCCGGTCAATGTTGAAATTGAGTTCAACAATGTATTCAGGCAGGTACAGCAGTTCGGCATGGGCAGTGAAACGATTTACTTCATAGCCGCAGGGGACAATAATTACATCCGGGTTGACCGGACGCCGGTGGCGGGTTCACCGGGTGTGTATAATTTCGCCGTCGCCACAACCCCCGGCGACCCCGATGCCGTACCCCCCATACCCCCCGAGCCCATAGCACTCACCGCCGACCAATTGGACGCCATGGCTACCGCAGTGATAGAGCCCGCAACCCGCGCCACCACCGCCACGGTGGGACACGGGCAACTGCGCTTCGATGTACAGTCCTTTACCCATGGCGCGGCTACGGTTTTCTTCGCCACCATAAACGGTGTGCACCGGGAAGTGAGGGGCTCGGTAGCCGATGGCTTCCAGGTAGTCGCCAACAACGCCACCCCCCCGCCGCTTCAAATTATCAACCGCGATTCCCTGCGTACGGTGCATGAGCAATACTACCACACACAAGTATGGCGCGAGGTGCCCAACCAAGAGCGTACCCCCACCAACGAAAGAATCAATTCCGTCCCCAATGTTGTGGGCTGGGATACCCACGCACCGGGTGCCTCAGGGGATTATACCTGGCGCGGGGTGGATGGCAATGGCTATTTCCTTACCAACGCGGTGAGAACTAATTTAACCTTTGAAGGCGTGGCGGTACGCCGTATTACGGCAGGCCCGGGCACGGGTTACTACTTTGCCGTTATAGGGGGTAGGAACGCCCTTTTGCAAAGAGACGGGGACGAATTTACCCGTTGGACACAGGGCGATTTCTTTGCAGCTTACCCGGAAATGGCACCGTCGGGCTGGCCAACAGGCGACGGCCATAACCCCAACGACTACGCCTACCTCACGTTTAATCCGGCGGCTTCTACGAATGTGTTTAACTATACCCAAACCCAGTTTTTTGTAAGCACCATTACGATTAACAATACCGATATCAATATCCGCTCCTACTGGAATGTCAACCAGGTGATGAATGCGATTAACAATTCTGCCGCAGGGGTGGAAATGCGCCTGACCAACGGCCAGTTTACCCTTACATCCCGCACAACCGGAGCGGGCGGGAATGTCAATATCACCGCCGACGAAGCGGGCTTTATGACTTGGGCATTGGGCTTGGATTCCAGCCACAACGCCACCGCGGAGCGGACGTTGGAGGGACAAAACGCCAGCGCGCAAGTGCGCAGGGAGGACGGGGTATGGCGCAACTTAGCCTTCAACCCCAACCGCCCCAATATATTCACCTACGCGAACCACACCATTTCCCTGGCCGGCGCGGAAGTGGGGCAGGTGTTCACGATAGAAACCACCCGGGACATGGGTGCCGTAGACCGCACCATGGAAGCCATCCGCGATTTTGTGGAGCAGTACAACGCGCTGGTCATGATGCTGCAAACGGCCCACTCCACCAACCGCCCCCGCTCCGTCAGCGGCGGCCAGCGTTCGTTCTTCGAGCCGTTGCTGGATGCCGAGCGCAGGGACATGAGCGACCGGGAAATTGAACGCTGGGAGGAACAGGCCAGAAAGGGTCTGCTCTTCCGCGACAGTACCCTCCGCAATATCCAGGCGCAAATGCGGCGGCAAATCAATGACGGCGTTTTGCTTCCGGGCAGGACAGGAAATGCCCCCGGCGACCATATATTCCTGCACGAAATCGGCATTACCACCGGCGGTGTTATGCCGGGCCAGGCCGCCAACCAGCTTAATATCGGCTTGTTGCAAATCAACGAGGACAGACTCCGTGCCGCCATCGAGGGTAGCCCGGAGCTGGTGGAAACCTTGTTTACGGCCAACCCCCAAAATGCAACCGCCAGACAGATACTGGATATGCCCGCGAACCAACGGGCGCAGGTGGGGCTTGCCCACCGCTTGGATGCTATCATCTTCGACGCTACCCGGGATACCGGCCGGGGCAATAACCGGGAGGTCGGCTCGCTTACCCGTATGGCGGGACACGCAAACTTTTCCCAGGACCGCCTAAGCCGTCAAATCCACAACTACGACCGCCGCCTGGACCGGATGCAGGACTGGCTGATACGCCGTGAGCAACAATTATTCCGGCAATTCTCCATGATGGAGCAAGCCATGGCCCGTTCCCATTCGCAAATGGATAGCCTGTTCATGTTTGGCATGAACTAAGGGCGGCAGATATGAATGTACTGGAGCAGGCGCAAGATATCGTAGATAAATTGTACCAGCTGACGGCGGGGCTGAGCTTCATCGGGGACGACGAGAACGAGGACAGCGACATCGAAGCCTACATCGCCATGGTGGACGCCCGGGAGCCCTTGATAAAAGAGCTGGCGGCTTTGCGCGGGGAAATGGACACAGCCACCCAAGCCACCCCGGAGTTTGCCGAAATCGTGCGATGCATCGACGACATCGCGGAATTGGACAGGGAGCACCTCTCATTTTTCGAGAAGTTGCGCGAGGAGGTACAGAGCTCCATCAAGGAAATCAAGAAGGGCCGTCAAATCAACAATGCGTACAGTTCGGATGCCATGTATGACGACGCTGTACGTGTGGATACTAAGAAGTAATATTCGCCGGCATCATCCGGCACTAGGAGGAAGATTAATATGGATGTTAATCGGGTAGCCACCGCAACCCCACTACCCCCACCGCCCACCCCTTCCGCGCCTGTGGCAACGGAAGCAACCCCCCTCGTTGCCGCGCCCGTCAATGGGGCCGCCATACCCGCCCCCGCGCAAAACGGGGGGAGCGCGGACGCTTCTTTCCAGGAACGCGGCGATGTAACGCGGCTGGAAGTGGCGGTCAGAGGGCTCAACCAGTCCCTGGCACCCCATCAGCGGCACATGTCTATTGACACCCACGAGGCCACGGGGCGTATCATGGTGGCGGTATACGATACCGACACCCGCGAAATAATCCGCGAAATCCCGCCACAGCGGGTCTTGGATGCCCACGCGAGCTTGCTGGAAATGGCCGGACTCTTCATGGATAGAAGGGGATAAACCTGTGATTAGACCCAACCCGTACGCAAAAATGCAAAACGACGCGATAATGACCGCGTCGAAGGAAGAACTGACCCTCATGCTGTACGAGGGGGGCATCAAATTTTGTAATTTGGCGTTGGTAGCCATGGAAAAAAAGGATGTGCAAAAGTGCAACGAGCACATACAACGGGTGCAGGACATTGTCCGGGAATTTCAAATCACCCTCAATTTTGCCTATCCCATTGCCCATGAGTTAAACAATCTCTACGACTATATGCACCGGCGGCTGGTGACAGCCAATATAAGGAAAGACTTGACCATCCTAAAGGAAGTGCTGGGTATGTTCCGTTCCATGCGCGATACATGGAAGGACGCCATGAAGCTGGCACGAGCAGGGCACTAAGGTATAGCCGAGTCAAATTGACGTTCAACCCATCAATGCCTTGTCATTGGTGGGTTTTTGCTGTATAAAAGTATATATTGGTATACTTTGGATGCAGGAGGCATACGGGATGCAGGAAAGCAGGGAACACATTTTGTTGCAAACGGGGACATTTATTCATAATGCCATACAGCAGGATTTGGCCGGGCGGCTGGGCGATTTGCGCACGCGTTTCCCGCCGGAGCCGGGGGGATTTTTGCATATCGGCAGTGCCAAGGCGGTATATATTAACTTTGAGCTGGCCCGGATTTATGGCGGCAAGTGCAACCTGCGCATGGACGACACCAATCCGGCGAAGGAGGACGCTTCCTTTGTACAGGCCATTCAGGACGATATCCGCTGGCTGGGATATGAATGGGAGGGGGAGGTGCTGTTTGCCTCCGATTATTTCGACAAAATGTATGAATGCGCCGTGGAGCTGATAGAAAAGGGCTTGGCCTTTGTGTGCGATATGAGCGGGCCACAGATGCGCTCCAGCTTCGGCGGACTGGGGGAGGCGGGGAAGGAAAGCCCGTACCGGGAACGTTCCCGCGAGGAGAATCTGGACTTGTTTGCCCGGATGAAAAAGGGCGAATTTCCCGACGGGGCCAAGACATTACGGGCGAAAATAGATATGGCTTCCCCCAATTTGAACATGCGTGACCCGGTGATTTACCGGATTTTGCGCAGGACGCACTCAAACACGGGGGACAAATGGTGCATCTACCCCATGTATGACTTTGCCCACCCCCTGGAGGACGCTATTGAAGGGATTACGCACTCGCTGTGCGGCGTGGAATTTGAGGACCACCGGCCCATCTATGAATGGTATGTGAACAATTTGGATTGTTTTCCGGTGAAGCCGCGACAAATTGAGTTTGCCGAGATTGCCATTTCGGATACGGTGCTGGGAAAGCGGCACATCCGTAAGCTGTTGGATGAGGGGAAGCTGGAGGGCTGGGACGACCCGCGGCTGGGGACCATAAGCGGGATGCGGCGGCGGGGGTATCCGGCCCAGGCCATACGGGATTTTCTGGGTGCGGCGGGGGTGAGCAAGGCGAAGAACCGGGTGGAATTTACCATGCTGGAGCATTTCGTGCGGGAACATTTGAAGCCGGTTAGCAAGGTCGTGATGGCGGTGCTGGAGCCGCTGAAGCTGGTCATCGAGAATTTCCCCGAGGGGGAAAGGGAGTTGCTGAATATACCCTACAGCCCGGACAATCCTGATATGGGGAGCCGCGTGGTACCGTTCTCACGGGAGATTTATATCGAGAGGACGGACTTTATGGAGGAGCCGGAGCGGAAGTTCTTCCGGCTCGCGCCGGGGAAGGAAGTGCGCTTGAAGGGGGCATATTTGGTGCGCTGTACGGAGGTGGTGAAGGACGACGCCGGGAACGTTACCGAAGTGCGCTGTACCTATGACCCCGAAACGAAAAGCGGCACCCCCGGCGCGGAAACCCGAAAGGTGAAGGGCATACTCCACTGGGTCAGTGCGTCGGAAGGGGTGCCCATTACGGCGCGGCTCTATGATACCTTGGTGCTGGACGACCCCACGGCGGAGTCGGGCGTGCGGGAAAATCCCGATTCCCTCCACGTGAGGGATACCGCCCTGGCTGAGCCGGCCTTGGCCGCCGCAACGGATGGGGAGCGGTTCCAATTTATGCGGCAGGGGTATTTCTGCCTGGACGCGAAGGACTCCACACAGGAACAGCGGGTGTTTAACCGCACGGTGGGATTAAAGAGCTCTTATCGGCCCACTGTCTGACCCAACAGACGGTGAGAAACCAATATAAATATGTAAAATAAATATGCAAAAGGAGCCAATCAAATGGACAAGAAATTTGCAATGCTTCGCGCCTTGGGCGAGGAAAAAGTGGTGGCGGTTATCCGTGCCGAATCCGAGGAGCAGGGTTTTAAAATTGTAGACGCGGTAAAAAAAGGCGGCATCAAGTTCCTGGAAATCACGCTCACCGTGCCGGGGGCCATCGACATCATCAAGGAGCTGGCCAAGAAATATAAGAACGAGGATATTTACCTGGGCGCGGGTACGGTGCTGGACCCGGAAACCGCAAGGGCGGCTATTTTGGCGGGTGCGGCCTACATCGTTTCCCCCTGCTTCAGCCCGGAGGTTATGCGTATGTGCAACCGCTACCGGGTGCCCTGTATGCCCGGCGCGCAGACCATCAAGGAAATCGTGGCTTGCTTGGAAATGGGCGCGGATATCATCAAGGTGTTCCCGGGGGACGCCTATTCGCCAAGTATTATCAAGAGCTTCAAGGGACCGCTCCCGCAAGGTAATTTCATGCCCACAGGAGGGGTTTCTCTGGCCAATGTAAAGGACTGGTTCGCCGCCGGGGCCTATGCTGTGGGCACGGGAAGTAACCTTACCGCCGGGGCAAAGACCGGTGATTTCGACGCGGTAACGGCAGAGGCGCGGAAGTTCGTGGAGGAAGTAGGGAAGGTAAAATAGGATTGCTTATGGAAGGAAATTCCTTATAGCCCAAACAATGTACATGCGTTCCCCCAGGTCTGCTCACGCACGGCTTGGGGGGACGTTTTTTTGATTTTGGCGATGGCGTCCACCACATAGGAAAGATACCCCGATTCGTTCCGCTTGCCCCGGTGGGGGGCGGGGGTGAGGTAGGGACAGTCGGTTTCCAGCAGGATTTTATCCAGGGGAATGGCTTCCACCACGGCCCTAAGCCGCCCGGTCTTATCGAAGGTCAGCACCCCGCCAATACCCAGATGAAAGCCCAAGCCGGTATAGCGTTGCGCCAAGTCCTCATCCCCGGGGAAGGCATGGATGACGCCGCGCCTATGGGGGGAGGCTTCCAAAGTTTCAAAGACTTCCTCCTCCGCGTCCCGGGAGTGGATAATGAGGGGAAGCTGTAATTCGTGGGCAAGTGCGAGCTGCCGCTTGAACCATTTGCGCTGGGACTCCGGCGGGGAGAAATTGCGGTTAAAGTCCAAGCCGATTTCCCCAAAGGCCACCACTTTTTCGTGGGCGGCCAGGGCTTTCAGCTCGGTCATGGCATTTTCCGTTAGGGTTTTCGCGTCGTGGGGATGCACGCCCACGGCGGCATAAATGAAGGGATATTTCTCTGCCAGGGCAACGGAAGCGCGGGAGGAGCGTATATCGCTCCCCACGTTGAGCACCGCGCCCACGTTGTTGGCGGCAAGGGCGTGCAGTAGGGTGTCCCTGTCCGTGGCGTATTGCTTGTGGTCGTAGTGGGCGTGGGTTTCGAAAATCGCGCTCACGCCTTTTCTCTCCGGGGGAACGCTCCCTCACCCTTTGTTACCCGTACTTCCCGGGGCAACAAGCCGAAATGCTTTCCGCTTTCCCAGGTGGTGAAGGCCGGGTCGGTGATGTTGAGCTGGGCCCGGATGATGTCTGGCGTGGCGGGCATCACCGGGGCGATGGCGATGGCGACGATGCGCAGGGTTTCAGCCAGGCAATAGAGTACATTGGCCAGCTCGGCATGGCGGGCGGGGTCCTTGGCCAGCACCCAGGGAGCGTTTTCGTCGATGTATTTGTTGGCGCGGCTGATGACCCGCCATGTTTCGGCCAGGGCTTCGGAAAAATGTAATTTGTCGAAATGGTTCTCTGCCTTGGTGAGCATGGTGGTGGCCAGAGCCGCAAGGTCGGCGTCGTGGGGGGAGGGCGCGGGCCCGCATACCGGGAGCGTTCCCCCAAAGTATTTTTCTACCATGCCCACGGTACGGGACAGGAGATTGCCCAAGTCATTGGCCAAGTCCGCGTTGTAGCGGTTGATGAAGGCGGAACGGGTCAGATTACCGTCGGGGCCGAAGGCAAATTCCCGCAGGAGTAAATAACGCAAGGCATCCACGCCAAATTCCGCCGCCAGGGGGCGGGGGTCGATGGCGTTGCCCAGGGATTTGCCCAGCTTCTGCCCTTCGATTTGTAGCCAGCCGTGGCCGTAAATCTGCTTGGGCAGGGGCTCTCCCAAGGCCAGCATAATACAGGGCCAGATAATCGTATGGAAGCGCGTGATTTCCTTGCCCACCAGATGCACGTCGGCGGGCCAGTATTTCTGGTAGTCCGCGTCGTCGTCGGACATAAAGCCCAGGGCCGTGGCGTAGTTGGGTAGGGCGTCCACCCACACATACATCACATGCCCGGGGTCGAAATCCACCTCCACGCCCCAGGAAAAAGAGGTCCGGGAAACGCACAAATCCGTCAGCCCCGGCTTGAGGAAATTGTTAATCATCTCATTGCGCCGGGAGGCGGGCATGATAAACTCGGGGTTGGCCTCCATATGGGCTTCCAGGGCGGCCTGATACTTGCCCAAGCGGAAGAAATAGCACTCCTCGCTGATTTTATCCACACCCCGGCCGCAGGTACTGCACACCCCTCCCGCGTCCTTCACCTGCTGTTCGGTGAAAAAGGTCTCGCAGGGGGTGCAGTACAGCCCTTCATAGCTTCCTTTATAGATGTCCCCCTGGTCGTATAATTTCTTGAAGATATTCTTCACCGCCGCCTTGTGGGCGGGGCTGGTGGTGCGCTGGAAATAATCGTATTCGATGTTTAGCAGGGCCCACACTTCCTTGTAAGTGGCCACCAGGCCGTCACAAAAGTCCTGGGGCGTCAGCCCGGCCTCCTGGGCGGCACGCTCCACCTTTTGGCCGTGCTCGTCGGCCCCGGTGAGGAATTTGACGTCGTAGCCCCGGGCCTTCTTGTACCGCGCCAAGGCGTCCGCCGCCACGGTGCAGTAGGTGTGGCCCAGATGGGGCTCGCCGTTGAGATAATAAATGGGCGTAGTGAGATAATAGGTTTTCATCGCTTCAGTTCACCTTTTAGGATATTTTGGCATCAGTGTATGATTTGCGGGGGTAGCCGTCAAGCCTATGGTGCCGGCGAGCGCGGAAAACGCGCTGGCAAGCGTTACGTGCCGCAGAAGGTCTTATACCCACAGCCGCATCCGGTGGGTGGGGGCTGGGCGTATTTTTCATTGTCCTCGTAGGGCTTGCGCAAGGCCGAGAGTAGCTCATGCATTACTGAAAAATCACCTTCACCCGCCGCGATTAAGGCCTCCTCCACCCGGTGGTTTCTGGGGATGATGGCCGGGCTGGCATGGGACATGGCGCGGAAGGTTTGGGTGAAATCCCGTCCATTATCCGCCATATCCTGCAAAAATTCGTCTATGGTCTTTTCATCAGCTGTGCTCTCCCGGGTTATATTCATTTTCGTGCGCATTTCGGCCAAATAATGGGCGCGGTAGCGTTCCCAGTAATGGGCGAGCCCCGCCTCGGCTTGCTCCGGCGTAAGCAAGCCCTTCAGGGATTCCGCCAGCCGGGTCAGATTCCACGCGCCGATTTTGGGCTGATTTTTATAAGCGTACCGCCCGTGGGTGTCAATGGAGCTGAAAACCGTATCCGGGTCATAGGCGTCCATAAAGGCGCAGGGGCCGTAGTCGATGGTTTCGCCGGAAATGGCCATGTTGTCGGTATTCATTACGCCATGGATGAAGCCCACGCACTGCCATTGGGCGATGAGCTTCGCTTGCCGCGCCGCCACTTCTTTGAAAAATTGCGGGTATTTGTCCTTCGCGTTCTCCAGCCCGGGAAAATGCCGCCGAATGCTATAATCCGCCAGTGCGCGCACATCCGCCGCCGACCCGAAGGCCGCCGCGTAGTTAAATGTCCCCACCCGGATATGGCTGGCCGCCACCCGGGTCAGCACCGCGCCCGGGAAAATCCGCTCCCGCTTCACCTTCCCCCCGGTAAGCACCACCGCAAGGGAGCGGGTGGTGGGTATGCCCAGCGCGTGCATGGCTTCGCTGATAATATATTCCCGGAGCATGGGCAACAACGCCGCGTATCCGTCCCCGCCCCGGGAAAACATGGTCGGCCCCGAGCCCTTCAATTGTATGTCCGCCAGTCCTCCGCCGGGTGTCCGCTGTTCCCCCAGCAAGACCGCACGCCCGTCTCCCAGCATGGTGAAATGGCCGAACTGATATCCGGCATAGGCTTGGGCAATGGGAACGCTCCCTGACGGCAAATCCGTCCCGGCGAAAAGTGCCGGCGTCTGCTCCAGGGCGTCCGCGTCCAACCCCAGCTCACCGGCAAGGGCGCGGTTAAACACCGCCATCCGTGGCGCGGGCGCAGACGCGGGGCGTTGCGGACGGTAAAAAAATTCCGGGAGCTGTGTATAGGTATGCTCCAAATACCAACCATTATTTTGCATGTATGCTCAACCTCCGTGGATTTTTTTCCACACAATTTATGAAACTGTTATTCATAAATATTGTGCCCAATTTGCGCAAAAAAAGAAGAGGTTGTCTTGTGAAAAGAATTTCGGGGCTCTGCCCCCGGGCCCAGCCGCTTCGCGGCGTTCGGAGTGCCACTGGCACTCCTCACCCCGCAACCTTTTGAAAAAGGTTGAGCAAAACTGCAATAAAAAAGCCGCGGTTCGCGGCTTTTTTGGTAGTTTTTGTCAAACTTTTTTCAAAAAGTTTGCAGGGTGTGGGACGGAGTCCCACGGTTTTCTCTTTATTCGTTATTCAGCTATAAAATCCTCAAGCGACGAGTACGAGCGCGAACATTACCCCGGCCCATTCCCCAAGCGGGTATTATTGTCCCCGTACCATTTCAGCATCACGTCGATTTCCGCCTGCAGGTCACTGCCCTTATTTTGGAACACCAGGTCAATAAAGTCATTTAATATTTTCTCCACGCTGTCCAGCCCGGTTTGGACGAAGTGCAGGTATTCCTTGCCGCTGTGGGTATCCGTGCCCAGGGAGACCCCCGAGCCGTACTTGCGGAAGAAATCATGGGCCACCGGCAGGATATGCTCCATGTCGGAAATGCGGAGCACGTCGTCGGGATGGGCCTCGATATATGCCTGTACGCGCCGCAATAGGCCCGTAATCCGCTCGTGCCGCTGGCGGTAATCCGCCCAGGCCGGCCCGCTGTTTTGCGCTCCGGCCTTCAGCGCGTCTATCCGCGCCAGCCACAGGGTCAGCGCGCTCCAAAAATGCCAGGCCACCGGGTCCTTCTTTTTATCAGGGGCATTGGAAACGCGCCCCCGGGGCCTGTGCTTGGCAATGTAGGCCAGCAAAAGCACCAAAGCAAGGAGGATGGCCGCGAACACCAATATAATGACAATTTTCATCGTTAATACTCGCTGAAAATATCCAGGAACAAGCTAAACTCGCTCTCCCCTTCCCCGGAGCTGACCACTACGCGGGGCAACGCGCCGTCCCATACCTCGATGGCCAATTGCCGCAACATAATTTCCCGGATATCGGAAGTTAAATCATCCCACACTTCCAGCATGACCTGGATGGAACGGGCGTCGGCCTCGGCGGCCACCACCACGGCTTCACCCTCCAGCCGCGCCACTTCCAAAGCCAGCTCCGCACGGAGCCGCTCGGTTTCCACCTCGATGCGGGTCTGCTCCTGATGCTCACGGGCTACAATGCGCTGGTCCACCGCCATGCGGAAGGCATCGGAGAATTGCAGACCCTCCAGGGCCACATTGTGCAGTGTAATATGAAAGCTGTCCTTGTGGGGCATGATGTTATCCCATATCTCCCCGCTGACCAAATAAATGGACTCAATCAAATACGTGGCCGTGCGGGAGGCAATGGTATGCAGAATCTGGTTGTTGAACATGGCGTGTATCATACTTTCGAGCTGTTCCAGCGTGCCGAACTCACGGGCAATCAGCTGTACGCTGGCGGGGTTAATCCGGTACTGGATGGACACCTGCCCCCGTACGTTTTGCGCGTCGATACTGTAGGCGTTGAAATCAATATTCGCCTCCCGGGTACGGATATCATATGTATCCACCGTGTGCCACCACGACCAGCGGATGTTCCACCCGCCGGGGGTAATGGTCTCCGTTATCCGGCCAAACCGCCTGACTACCCCCACCGTTCCGTCCTCGATGATGTTCACCGAGGAAATAAAACTCGGCACAAGGATAATCAACGATAGAACCAACAAAGCAATGACTGCAACAATTGCACCTTTTACCTTCATAGTCCGCTCCTTAATAGTTATTTATAACACATATTTCTGATTATCACCTTTTTTCAAAGGTTTTGTCAATGCGAGTTATTCCCATCATCCCTCAAACAACGCCCGGGCGAACATCTCCGCGTCGAAGGGTTGTAAATCGTCTATCCCTTCCCCTACGGTGATGAAGCGGACGGGGATGTCCAGCTCCTTTTTGATGGCCACCACCATACCGCCCTTGGTGGTGCCGTCGAGCTTGGTGAGGATGATGCCGGTGATATCGGCGGCCTCCTGGAAGAGCTTGGCCTGTTGGATGGCGTTTTGGCCGGTGGTGGCGTCCAGGATTAGGAGCACTTCTTTGTGGGCGGATTCGTGTTGGGTGTTGACGATGCGGTGGATTTTACGCAGTTCGTCCATGAGGTTCTTTTTGTTGTGCAAGCGGCCGGCGGTGTCGCACAGGAGCAGGTCGGTGCCCCGGGCCTTGGCGGCGGAGGCGGCGTCGAAGATGACGGCGGCGGGGTCGGAGTTTTCCCCCTGGCGTATCATGGGTACCCCGGCGCGGTCGCACCAGACGGCCAGCTGGTCGATGGCGGCGGCGCGGAAGGTGTCTGCGGCGGCCACGAGCACCGACTTACCCTCGGAGGTATACCACTTCGAAAGCTTGCCCACGGTGGTGGTCTTGCCCACGCCGTTGACGCCGATGATGAGAAACACGGCGGGGAAGGTGACTTCGAAGGGCGGAACGTCTGTGGTCATCATGCGGGCGATTTCCTCAGCCAGCAGAGCCCGTACCTCCTGGGGTTCGGTGATGCGGCGGGCCTTCACCTGCTCCCGCAGGCCGTCCAATATTTCCAGGGTGGTTTCCACCCCCATGTCGGCCAGGATAAGGGCCTCCTCCAGCTCCTCGAAAAGGGCCTCGTCCACCCGGTGGAAGGCGGCGAAAACCTGGTCCACGCCGGATTTCAGGCTGTCCCTGGTCTTGGTCAGGCCCTGCTTGATGCGGGAGAAAAGGCCGGGTCTTTTTTCAGTATCCATTTACGCTCCCAGTGCCCCCTTCATCTGTGCCAGCCCCCCAGCCAGCGCGTCATCGGCCCTTGCCGCGTCCTTGCCTCCGGCCTGGGCGTGGTTGGGTCTGCCGCCGCCATTGCCCCCGCACAAGGCGGCGGCGGCCTTCACGATATTGCCCGCGTGGATACCCGCCTTCACCGCGTCGTCGGTGGCGGAGGCGAGGAATTGTACCGCCCCGGTATCCGGGTGGGTGGCGGCCAGCAACAGACAGCCGGAGGCCATGCCCGCCTTGATTTTATCCGACAGCAGACGCAGGGCCTCGATGTCATAGCCCGCCAGCTTCGCGGCGATGAGCTTCATGCCCTTGTGCTCCTCGGCGCGTTGCAATAGGCCGGCGGCGGTTTCCTCCAGCTGGCCCTTGGCCGCTTCCGCTTGCTTGCGGCTGGCGGCTTTTTTCAGCTCCTTATTCTCCGCCAGCACAGCGGCGACCCGGGCGGTAAGCTCTCCGGGCGGGGCCTTCACCAAGTCAGCAATTTCAGCCAAGGCGGCGGCGGCCTCCCGGTACGCCGTAATGGCGCGGGTGCCGGTCACGGCTTCGATACGGCGCACACCGGCGGCGATGCCGCTCTCGGAGAGTAGCTTGAAGGAGCCGATTTCCGTGGTGCTCTTCACATGGGTGCCACCGCAAAGCTCCACACTGTAGTTGCCCACACTCACCATGCGCACCGTGTCCGCGTATTTTTCCCCGAAAAGGGCCAAGGCCCCCTGGTTGCGCGCTTCCTCGGGGGTGGTGATGAGGGTGTCGATTTGCAAGCCGCTTAGAATTTGCTCGTTCACAAGCCTTTCCACCTGTGCCCGCTCCTGGGGGGTGAGGGGGCCGTGATGGGTAAAATCGAAGCGCAGTCGCTCTGCCGTCACCTCGGAGCCCGCTTGTTCGATGTGCTCCCCCACGATTTCCCGCAGGGCCTTTTGCAATAAATGGGTGGCGGTATGGTTGCGGGTCACGTGTATGCGATGGGTAATGTCATAGCCCGCGAAGGCGGTGTCCCCGGTTTTTACCGTGCCCTTCACCACCTTGCCCAGGTGGACGGTATTCTCCCCGGCTACCTTCACGCAGTCGGAAATCTCAATTTCCCACACCGGCGGCCATTCCGGGGAGCTGGAAAGGGTCCCCACATCTCCCTTCTGCCCGCCGGAAGCGGCGTAAAAGGGCGTGCGCGAAAGCACAACGGCCACCTCTTGCCCGGCGGCGGCCTCCTGGGCCACTTCGGTACCGGCTACCAAAGCCAGCACCTCCCCCGTGGTGCCCATGGCGTCATAGCCCACAAACTCCGTGGGCATATTGGGGGGTAGCTGATGGTACACCGTTTCGTCGGAGCCCATATAGGTAGTCGCCCCGCGGGCGGCGCGGGCCCGTTTCTTTTGCGCTTGCATCTGGGCGTCGAAGCCGGCCTGGTCGAAGCCAAGGCCCGCGTCGGCCAGTATCTCCCGGGTGATGTCCGGGGGGAAGCCATAGGTATCATACAGCTTAAATGCGTCCGCGCCGGGAAGCATGTCCCCTCCGCCCTTTTTCATATCCTCCACGTATTTTTGCAACAGGCTCAACCCGGTTTCCAGGGTTTCCAGAAACCGCGCTTCTTCTGCGCCCAGCATCTGCACAATATGGGTGGCCTTCTGCGCGATGTTGGGATACGCGTTGCCATATATGGCAATGACCGCCTGGGCCACCTCGCTGACAAAGCCCGTCAGCCCTATTTCCCGGCCATAGCGCACCGCCCGGCGAAGCAAACGCCGCAATACATAGTCGCGCCCCTCACTGCCCGGCCGCACCCCGTCGGAAGCCATCACCACCACGGCGCGTACATGGTCGGTGATGATATTCACAGCGGTCTTTTGCGCGGAGGACTCCGTACCGGTCAGGCCCGCCAGGGCACGCACCTTGTCTCGGATGGTTTTCGCCGCGTCAATCTCAAAAATCGAGGCCACCTCTTGCATCACCATGGCCATGCGGTCCAGCCCCATGCCCGTGTCGATGCCCACCCGCTCCAAGGGCGAATACACGCCCTCCTCGTCCTTATAAGACTGGATGAAGACCAAATTCCATATCTCCATGAAGCGGTCACAATCACAGCCCACGGCGCAACCCGGCTTGCCACAGCCCGCCGCTTCCCCCCGGTCAAAATGAATCTCACTACAGGGGCCGCAGGGGCCCACCCCCACCTCCCAGAAATTGTCCTCCTTGCCCAAGCGGAAAATCCGCCCGGCGGGCAAGCCTATCTTGTCCCGCCAAAGGGCGTAGGCTTCATCGTCCTCCTCGTACACGGACACGTACAGCCGCTCCGGCGGCAACGCCATTTCATCCAGTACAAACCGCCACGCCCAGGCAATCGCCTCTTCCTTAAAGTAATCCCCGAAGGAAAAATTCCCCAGCATCTCGAAAAAGGAACCGTGGCGGTCGTCCTTGCCCACATCGTCTATATCCACGGTGCGGATACATTTCTGGCAAGTCACCACCCGCTGGCCCGGCGGGGCTTGCTGGCCGGTAAAAAACGGCTTCATGGGGGCCATGCCCGCACCAATCAGCAACAGGCTCTTGTCCCCCTGGGGCACCACGGGAAAGCTGGGCAACACCAAATGGCTCCGGGCAACAAAAAAATCCAAGAATTTCTCTCGGATTTGGTCAACGGTCAAATATTTCAATCTACCTCACTCCTCTGTCACTTTACACAATTTAAAATGTGATTATTTATCCTTTGCTACGAAACTAAGCATTTTCTAATAGCTGTTTTTTTATGGCATGTCGGATAACCTCCGCAGGGGATAGCAACATGGCTTTAGACTTCATATTGACAATTCGGGCATATTCAGGCGACAACAACTCGTTCACCAGTTTTGTTTCACGCATATGCGATAAGAACCCGGGCTTACCGGAAAGCCTTGGCGGGTTTTGCTCATATTCAATGCTTAAACTTTCATATTCCCTATCTGATAATCTTGCACTTGTTTTCATTTCTTCAACCAATTTGCTATATGCCTCCCTCTCACCAAGGTACACAAGGGGAGTATAAAGAAGAAAAGGGAGGGCTGTCAATTCATACCATGGTCATACCATGGAAAATAACCCCCACCACACTTCTTATTTGCAGGTATATGGCAAGTAATTCACTCTGTCACGTTGAGTGCATGTCTGGTGTGTCGTGGGCGGGGGCGGGTGGAATGGGCAAGCGCGTCTGAGCGAAATAGGTAATGAGCGGTGCCCAGGCGGCTTATGTGGTTGGCGTTGAGGCTTGTGAAACAAGACCAACGCAACCACTTGCCGCATGGGTGCCGTCCATTGCCTATTTCGTTTGAACGCGCTTGCCCATTCCACCCGCCCCCGCCCACGAGGCACAGGGCACGTCAATTATAGTAAAAGTGAATATTCCCGCTGGTGGTACGCACCACTGCGGTGAAGCTGAGGCTTGCATCATGGTTGATGCTCCTGTGCGCGCCACTGCCCACGCGTTCGCCGTTGACGCGGACATTCCCGCTACGGCTTTGCAGGGTGTATAAGACCGAGCCGTTGCGTAGTGCCTGGTTCCCGGTAAAGCGTATGGTGCCGGAGGTGGAGCGTAGCTCCGCGTGGCCCCCTGCGCGGGCTACCCTGGCGTCGATGCGGATATTGCCGCTGGTGGTGCTGGCGTTTATATAGGTCAGGGCACCGCCGTCTATTATTACATTGCCGCTGGTGGAGCGCAGTTCGGCGTTTGCGATGCTTGTATCCGTCAGCTCCACCCGCCCCGAGGTGCTTTGCATAGTCCCGTTCCCTATGACGGAATCGCGTATCCGCACATTGCCGCTGGTAGAGCGTGCCGTTACATCCGTAGCGGTAAAGCCCTCCATGCGGACATTCCCCGAGGTGCTGGTGAGGGAAATGCTGTTATACACTTTCTGCGGCAAATACAGCCGGATTTCCCGCCGGTCGGTGGCGAAGTTAAACTGAATGCCCACCTGCATACCCACATTGCGCTCCTGTTGCCGGGTGTCGATGGTGAGTGTATCGCCAGATACCGTTACCATGGGCTCGACGCCGCCATACACCACAAAACGCGGGCTGGTGTCGGTGGGCAACAGGGTGACATTCATACTGGTGGCGATTACCTGTACCTGGCGGACATCCCCCATGCCCGCCGGGAGGTCGTGCTCCGTTGCCCCGCTACCGCGTTGGGCCGAGCGCACCTGCAACCGCCCGTCCAGGAAGAAAATGTTTCCCCCCCGGGAACCGCCGGCCCACCCCGCCGCGAACAAAATCCCCCCAAAAACAATTAATATCAACGCCAATCGGTTCCAGGGGAATTTTTTCCTTTTCCCCTCACTTACAATGCTACTGCTGGCGTAGGCTTGCTCCTGCCGATGATTCTGCCGGTCGTCCATATTCGCTCCTCCTTAAAATTTTCTTCCCAACAAAACGCGCTATCCAGGAAAATCCCTTTACGGAATACATGGCAAGGCGTATCAAAAATATCCCAACACCTACCCCCACCAGAGCCGAGCCCGCGGTGGTGAGCCCAAAGCCCACATCCTGTACAAAGATAAACGGAAGGGTAAGCAAGCCCACCAGCCCCGCGCCAATGGTCACAACCCCGCTGACCCACAAAGAGAACACCACCCCCGCCAGCCCCACAAACAAGCCAAAGGCCGTCGCCCCCAGCGCGATGACCAGAGGCAAGCCCACCGGCACGGCGAACACAGCCAAGATAATCACCCACGCGGTTTTAAAGCCACTTCGCCGCAGGGGGGTGTAGGGCACGCCCCCGGCGGTGGTGCGGGTGGTGGCCGGCTCCTTGGCCACATAGTCGGCCAAAATCACCGCCGCCACCTCCCCCGGGGAGCCCAGCTGGGCCATGGCGTTTCCCTCGCCGTTGGCGTCGCTGATATACCCGTCATAATAATCCAGCGCGTCCTGCCGCTCGATGTCCGGCAACACACGTAGCTTGTAATTCAATTGTTCAAGAAATTCCGTTTTCGTCATTGTCCTTCTCCTTCCAGGCGTGCCTTGATGATTTCGTCGATACGCGCCTTAAACAATTCCCAGTCCCGTTCACATTCCCGGTGCTTCTCCCGCCCCCGCTCGGTTATGCGGTAATAACGACGGTTGCGCCCATTATACGGCACATCATAGGCCGTCAGGCATTGGTCTGTTTGCAAGCGGCGCATCACCGGGTACAGCGTGGACTCGGAAACGCCCAGCTCATTTTTTACCCGCTGGGTTAGGCTATAGCCATACCCGTCCGCGTGCGAAAGCAAGGACAATACACAGCCCTCCAGCAAAACCCCGGCTACTTGTATAGTCATCTCATCCCTCATTTCCGATAGTGCAATATTGTATCATGTATAATATTACGGGCAAAAAATAAAAATGTCTGTAGCTAGCACAGATGTTCTGACATGTCAATATTATAATGTCCGAAAATATGTTCTATTATTCATTTGCAACCGACCCAGGGCCACCGAATGCAAAGGACGGCTTTGCCAACTCAGGGAGGAGCGAAAGCTCTGAAACTGACCGCACCGCGCCACGCCGGAATCCCCTATTAAAGTTGCAACCCCGCTTCACCATTGCCGCACCCTGGGAAGGGGGGCAAGATACCTGGTTTGGGCCCAGCCCGGTATCGCCCCCATGTGCACACCCTTCCAAAGGTTCGGCACAAGCAACAAAAAAGACGCAACCAACCCATCGGAGGCCCGGGCTCCGATTTCAAAAAGCCAAAGAAAAAACCAAAGAAAGGAGGTAAATGCAATGGCAAACATAGTCCACGCATCTGCCGCGCTTCGCGTGCGCAGTGCAGAAAACCGCTCTGTGTGTAGCATAAACGGGGTCAACCCCGGCATGTCCGCCCAGGACGCGGCAGGTTTTGTTACGGGTATACAAAAGATGTATAACCGCGGCGATGTAAAGGCGCGTATCCATGTTGTATCCGATGTTGAAATGACGGACAACAACGCGTAGAAATCTATAACAAATTTAATAGAAAGGAGGCACCCCATGACACACTATCAGCTAACCTTTGTCACAGACAATGGTGCGCGCAGAAGCTTCCGGGTCAACAATGTAGACCCCACGCTATCGCCCCAGGTGTTGCAGGAAGCGGTTGATTTGCTCCTGGCCCACGACATCATGGCACCCGAGCGCGGCGCGTTGGCCCGCTTGCAAAGCCTGACGGCCAATACCGTAACCACAACCAATCTGTTGGGATAATAAGATACAACCCCCGTGAACGCCTTGCGGGGGTTGTTTACAGCGTAAATCAGCAACCAATCTGGACGGATATGGCACTCACGCAAGCCTATGTAATTCCCCTTTAATGCGTGGTCTTTGTACTGTGGTGGCAACGGTTTGCCGGAGAGAAGTATTTCCAATACAATATTAAGCAGGGATAAATCAAGTCCCTGCTTTTGCATCCGTTTTATGTCTTTGCGATATTGTGAAGTAGTGTTAAATTTCATCATTGTTAGCTTCCAAGTCGGCATAGAATGCATCGAGGCTTGCAAAAGTTTTTGTTGACAACTGCCCTGTCAATATTTTTTTTGTTTCTATAATGGCAGATTCAGTCTCGGCATTATATCGCGGATGAACCACTTCAAAAGGCAACCCGCCAACCATAAGTGATTTGCGCAGGAACATTATAATTGCATCAGACACAGTTATCCCAAAACTCGAAAAAAGTTCTTCTGTACGGAGTTTAGTATCTGGGTCAATGCGCACATGAATATTTGCAGACTTTGCCATTTCGCTCACCTCATCCATACTATATCCAATTGTGTGTACAAATGCAACCTGATGACTTAGAGATAGACGGCCAATACCGTAACCACAACCAATCTGTTGGGATAATAAGATACAACCCCCGTGAACGCCTTGCGAGGGTTGTTTACATACAGGATGTGATATATATTTCAAAATATAATGCTGGAATCATGGAGGGGTTAATGTGAATTATACAGCTTTGGGGAAAATGATAAAACAATTGCGTAGCCAAAAGAAAATAAGCCAAAAAAAACTGGCGCAAGGTATCATGGGACACAATAATCTATCTCGAATTGAGAAAGGGCAGCAATCCGTCAGCAAAGAAAAGCTGGACATGATTTTTAACCGGCTGGGGCATGTAGCCACGCGATTTTTTCCCTATCCCTTAACCGAGGGAGAATTTGCGGTGTATGAGTTGCGTGATGCCTTTAACAACGCGCAAGCCAAATCAGACGTGGATAAAATGGCAAGCCTGATAAAGGACATGGAAAAGCTACCGGAGTTCCAGGTGGGGTTGCACAAGCAAAGCTTATTAAGGGACAAGGCTTGCTTGCTGTTGTATCAAGACACGCCAGATGCCATAGCCGCCAAGCAATTGCTATACGAAGCGATAAAAATATCCATTCCCGAGTTTGAAATAAATAATATAAACACATATTTGCTTGGTGGGGATGACCAAGAAATAATCGCAATGTTGGCGGAAATTGCTTACGATGCGGGAGAAGGCCATGAGGCTGTAATCATATTGGAAAAGCTGGCGCAAAATATACGCAAGCGTATGTCCGATTCCTATGAAAAAGCCCGCGCCTTAACCTTCGTGCTATACAACCTATCCAAATACCTTGGGAAGATGGGGCAATATCAAAAGGCATTGGATGTATGCAACGAAGCCATAGAAGCGGGCGAAGAGTACCAAGCGTATGGCAATTTACCTTCTTTGAAGTTTAATAAGGCATATTGTTATCATTTTCTTAATAAAAATAACAACGAAATCGAACCATTGCTATATCAAGCCTACTTTACCGCACTGGGCCTTGGGAGGCATGTCTTAGCGGGTGAAATACTAAGATACGCTGATACCGTGTTAAATATTAAAATAAAAACATTTCCTACTTAACCTTTTTTCTTTCAGGTGAGATTTCACAAAATGGTATGATTTCGGTGTGCTCATCCCTTTGTTCTGCGCACGTTATCGTGGGAGTATCGTCTACAGGCATTGCTTGAACTGTTATGGCAAAGATGCCAAGTATCAAAAGCGCACCTGCCGTCAAAAGTACAAAACGTTTCTTCATGTTGATACCTCCTCTTAAAATGTATATGCTGATGGGCGTAGTATACAGCACATGCCGAATTTTTGAAGCAAATAAAAAAGAAAAGTTTCCGTGAAATGATGAATTATATATAGCGTGGTGTTGGATATTCAACATTTAACGGACATTAATTTATCCACATGACTTTACAGGCGCAATAAATCCACGCTATGCTCTCATCATCACAGACGGTGCGAATGCGCGCACGCGCCACTGGAAAAAATTACAAGGAGGAATACTTATGAAGCCTATTATCGAAACAGGATGGGAAAATATGGTGGCAGAGGGTGGAGTAGAATCTGTTGCATCCCAAGGGCACACTTGCAACACTGTGACGTCATACTGTGGTGCTCCCCCTCCAAATCCACGACCCACTCCATTAGAATCAATTGGTTGCAGGCCCGGTGGCGGTCCGACTGAATGTACTTGCAATATAGCTTTCTAAGCTTCACTAGCTATTATTGTTAAGACAAGTGCTGACTACAACTGCTCCTGTCGTAATCAGCACTTGTCAATTACATAATAAGAAAGTAGTCACACATTGTAGCTTCATTCCGAGGGGGAGGGAGCCATGTTACCTTATAAAATAAAGCGCATCCTTTTAAACAGCATATTAAAAATGTCAATGTATTTTTCAAGAAACAAGCCTATTTTTATGAGTGTGTGTGCGGCTTTGGTTCTTGCGATTGTGGTCTATTTTTCATGGAATCCTATGATGAATGCTATTGAAAGGGCGAGCAATGAAGCAATGCAACGCCAGCATGAAGAGGCCCTGAAGGAAGCGCGCCGCGTTGCCATTTATGATTTTAATAATATGAGCAGAGCAGACATGATGTATGACTTTGAATACATGATGACTGCGCTGGAGGAAAGCTGGCCATTCTTCGACATGTCAATAAGCGCGAACGGCGTGGATGTAAGAGAACGTGCCGACATTGTACGCACACTTCTAAATGACTCGGCTACGGAAATACATCCTTTTGAATTTCTTGATTTGTTGCATGAACATTTTTTCAGGCCAATCAATTCACTCGGACATTTACAGCCAATTATTGATTATGAACAATTTTTTGATTCATATGATTATTTATTGCAAACAAGGACAATTAACCGTTTTTATGCACATTTATACGAAATACATACAAGGCCGGAAGTTTTAATGTTCTATACGCGTATGAAGGAAGATGGCTGGGAGATACCCTCCCGGCAGAGGACGCTTGTGGATGGACCCGCAATGGAATTTAGCTTGTTTGAAGAAAAACGCGTTGCATATATGCGAATCAAGCGCATGATGGCTATAGATGATGATGTGCCGTGTTTATACAACCCACTGATGCTACATTATGAAAGTTTAATGTATGACTTTCAAAATAATCTCCGGGGCTTTGCGCATTTAATTATAGATTTAAGGGGCAACCCCGGTGGAAGGACATCACACTTCCGTATATTAATCATGCCCCATTTGTTGCGTGAAGGCATCCAGCTTAATGCGTATGTGTTTTATATGGATGGTGCCTATGCCAATCTATCAAGAGCGGTTTATTATAACCGAAAGAAAATTCTATGCGACAATGAACGTGTAGTAAATGAATTTCGATACGCAAACCAAGCCGTTTATTTTGACGAGCTATTGCCCTATTTGAATACAGAAATTGGACTTGTATATGCATACAGAATCAATTTTCGAATAAATCCTAGATTGCATTACTTCGGTAGGCTCCATTCCGCCGGTACAAGACGCACTACATTCGATATCGTTAATTTTAGTGGTGAAATATGGTTGCTTATAGATGGACGCACTGCTTCCGCCGCCGAAGCGGCAACCGCAATATTAAAATACAGCGGTATCGCTACCGTTGTTGGCGAGCCGACCTTTGGCGCGATGGGTATTGCATATAATCCTGTTTCAGTATCAATGACCTTGCCCAATACAGGAATATTGGTTCGCTTTGACGTAGCCTACTATACCGACCCCTATGGCCGCCCGTGGCAGGGCTACGGCATAAAGCCCCACTACCCCAACCGCCCCGGCATGGACGCGCTGGAAACGGTGCTGGCGATGATAGCAGAAATGGAGGATGAAAATGAAGCTGATAAAACACATGATTTTTATTGATGTAAACGAAGAAATGAAGTTGATGATTAATTCCTTGAATGGCACGATGGATGAAATCACTCTCCCCGCTTTCAAAACCATATTCGAGTGGCAGAGCTGTGATGAAATTATTCCTTCAAATGACATGGAAACTAAGTTATATAACAATCTCAAAAATCGCGGATACCTTGTTAATAGCGATGAAGAGGAAGTAGCCAAAAAAAATAAAACATTAGATTCACTAAGAAAACAGCAAGCCGATGATAGGAAACAATGTAGCTTCCTGACATTTGTCATAACTTATGATTGCAATTTTAGATGCCCTTATTGTTTTGAAGGAGAAGCTAACGTAAAAAAAGCCGTCATGACCCCTGAAATGATTGATGCCGCGTTGGGCTTATCTGGGGATAGCTTGGAAAAAATACTATTGTTCGGTGGAGAGCCATTATTGCCCAAAACTCGTCCGGCTCTAAAATACCTTATATCCAAAATCCCGGATAAGACATACGACATAATCACCAACGGATATTATGTTGAGGAATTTATTGACTTGCTCGCTACAATTAAGATTGGTTATCTCATGGTAACATTAGACGGTGAGGAAGAACATCACAATAGCAAGCGGTTTCTATCCAACAATAAGCCCACATTCCAAAAAATAATAAATGGTGTGGAAAAATGCTTAGAAAACGGAATTACAACAAGAATCCGCATGAACATACCCGAGGACAACATAGAAATGAGCCAACGGCTACAAAATAATCTAATAGAGCGGTTTGCTAATTATAAGGACTTACTCTCTTTCGAAATGTCCCCTATGCTGGGATATTCTGATAAACAAAAGAACGTTATTGTATCTAAAATGTTTTGCGCATCTCTAGAATACAATTACGCCGAGCGAATGAGACGAAATCGCGCACTTGGCTCCATGAGTCCGATTGTTAATGCGTTTACAACCGGCATACCTATGCACCCCTTATATTCATTTTGCTACGCCCATAAAAACACTTTAATCGTAGACCCCTACGGTAATGTATACACCTGTCTTGTCACCGTAGGACGCGATGGCATGGAAGCAGGAAAATATTACCCCGCCGTTTCCTTCAAGGAAAATACCATCCACAACCGCAACATCGACAAAATCCCCGAGTGCAGGGAGTGTACATACTCCCTGCTGTGCGGCGGGGGTTGCCCCATACGGCTCAAAGATTATAGCGATTACTTTAAGCCTGTATGCGCGTCCATCAAGAGTCAAATCCACGATTTACTCCCCAAGCTTTATCTGGCTGAAAAGGAACATAAGGAAAAGTTAAAGGCGATGGCTTAGCTCGTGGCATTTCCGAAGGGGAGGGAGCCATGTTATCAAGGGAACTAAAGACCAACACCGTATACTTTGTATTTAAGACCATAAACCAAGCATATTTATATGACGCCAACACGAATAATGTAGTTTCGAATACTTTAATTATCTCAGAAACAGGATGGGATGGCGTAGTGGAAACGGGTGCATTTCCCCTGTTGACGCCTTCCACAAAGGAGGGAGCAAGATTGCAATGTATAGAAATAAACTAATTGGTTTACTCATCACCGCAAGCATATTCGTGGTTGTGTTTGCCTTGGAAATTATAGGGGATAGGGTTGTTGCGTCCCATTACCATGTTTATGAAATTGATTATCAAGTGCTCCCCTTTGTGCATCCGCCGTCTGTATCAAGGGCCATCAGACCGGTTTTTTATGTGCTTGATTATACCGAGCAATATGAAGCTAGGGTTGCCATACATAGATTTAACAACATGAGTAGAGCAGACATGCTATACGATTTCGAATATCTGATGACCATACTTGAAGAGAACTGGCCTTTTTTTAATCTATCAATCAGTGCCAACGGCGTGGACGTGCGTGAACTTGCCGATGAAATGCGCCGTATGCTTCATGACCCTTCAACGCCCATAAGAAACCCCATTGACTTTCTCTATTTAGTACATGAATACTTTATGGTTCCCATCAATCAGTTGGGGCATTTATCATTGAGTAGATGCTACGAAGGCTTTTTCCAGTCATTGGCGCAGTTAAGTACCTTGGTTGAGCAATTTCCAACGCACCGCTCTACAAAACACAACTACGCAACACTCTCAAGACCGGAAGTACTTATGTTTTATTCCCGTTTAAGGGATTCGGGACGCGGTACATTGTCGCGGTTGACGAACTGGGGCGAGGGGCGCGGCCCCGCGATGGAGTTTGACATTCTTGAAGCCGGTAGCATCGCATATATCCGTGTCGAACGGATGATGGGTATGTGGTTTGACCCCCAGTGTAGCGTAAACCCGCGAATGCTACATTATGAACGTCTGATGTACGAATTTAATAAAAGCATAGCTGGTTATGGGCATTTAATTTTTGACTTTAGGGGAAATACCGGCGGGATGTCCGTTCACTTTCGTTCATTGGTGATGCCTCATTTATTAAACCGTAGAATAAGGCTCCCCGGTTACGTGTTCTATATGGATGGGTATTATGCCAATTTAGCAAGGGAAATATTTTGCATGGAGCCGGCTTTTCTATCCGCTTTTGAGCGTATAAGATTTGAAAGGGAAAATGAAAACCGGGATGTCCAATTTGACGAACCGTTACCTTATTTGGATACGGGCATTGGCCTGGTTCATGCCTTTCGTTCAGCGGCTCGCATTAATCCAAGGGTTCATTATATGGGAGCGAGACGCGCTGCCGGCACAGAAATTTATTTCAATGGCAAAATATGGCTGCTGACGGACGAACGTACCGGCTCAGCCGCAGAAGAGGTGGTGGCAATATTGAAATATAATAACATTGCCACCCTGGTGGGCGAGCCGACTTGGGGTATTATGGGTTCGGGCGTTGACCCTGTGGTTTTCAATGCCTCCTTGCCCAACACGGGCATTCGGCTTCGCTTTGACGTAGCCTACTATACCGACCCCTATGGCCGCCCGTGGCAGGGCTATGGCATACAGCCCCACTACCCCAACCGCCCCGGCATGGACGCGCTGGAAACGGTGCTGGCGATGATAGCAGAAATGGAGCGTTGAAAATGAAGCTGATTGAGCACATGATAAAACTTTTTAGGTTTCACAGAAAAGCCCGACAAAAAGGCTTGTAATACCTTATATATCGGGCTTTTCTGTGGTCAAAATTATTTTATTTGGGCTTGCTTTCTTAGTTCGGCTAGGCGTGTGTCTGTAATTCCTGCGCCTTTTTGCATAGTGGAGATTACTTCGGTAGGTGCATTGCTCTGTATTGCCATAACTATCATTCTTTCTTCCGCATTTTGAGTCGCTTGTTGCTCACGCCGTCTAAAATAATTCTGCAACTGCAACAGCTCCCCCGCACGGTTCAAGGTATCATTTACAACATCATTCTGTGCAACGGTCTTTCTAACTCCGCTTGCTAGGTCTAACGCAATAGGATTTTTAACAGCTTGCATACGGATTACCTCCTCCATATCTTTAATTTTGGCTCTGAATATACAACATAAATCCCATAAATCGTGGTATTCTTCGGGTAAATCTTCTTTTTTCATATCGTCCATCTTGGGAAGTTCGATATAATAATCCGAATATTTATCATCTAAAAATGGTACTTTGCTATCATATTCCGAGCGTATTATACGAGATATAAATTCTTTGCGGTGTGCTAATTGTGGTAATCTAAAGCCTAGAATATTTATACCGATAACGTCGGGGGCTTCTGTGAAATCATCACCCATGTTAAAGCCTGTACGCATGGCGTTGCTTGATGTTAGAGTTCCACGAACTGCATAGCCGTCTTGTTTGCCTTTTTGCACTTCAAGGGCTATATTTATAGCTTCGCCCCAACCTAGCAAGTCCCCAATCATGCCACGCCCTAAAACATCAAATAGCGATATGTTTTGAACAGCGGTATTTTGTACTTGCGGTATAGGGGGTAGTGCGTGTATTTTTCGGGCAGCATCTGCAAGTCCTGTTATGACATGGTTATTCTTATTATCTATAAAATGGGCTAAAAATACACGGTCGTTCATGAGGGCTAGATTTTGCCTTGCTTCGTCAAGTTCTGCCTGTGTATACTTGCGTTTGGGCTGTGATATTATTTGGACAACAATCTCGTCAATGGCTTCTGCCTGTAGGTGTTGCTCTTGATTTTCTAGTTCTTTATCCATAGGCATACCGCCCCTTTCGCTTAGGTTTTTACTTCGTATTTTCATTATAGCACACATCAACGCTGTTTTCAATATTGAGTGTGACCGCACCGCGCCACGCCGGAATCCCCTATTAAAGTTGCAACCCCGCTTCACCATTGCCGCACCCTGGGAAGGGGGGCAAGATACCCGGTTTGGGCCCAGCTCGGTATCGCGCCCATGTGCACACCCTTCGAAAGGGCATCTGCCGCGCTTTGTGCGTGGTAATCTGTATAAAACACACCCACGCGGTTTAACCCGTGTGGGTGTGTTTGTGTTACTTTTCTGTGTCGGGTGCGGGTTGGCTGGGGCAAGAGGTCGGTTTAATAATTATCGGGTCACTCTTATTCCCATACGCTGTTATCGTAATGCTTAATACCATTACAATCGCCAACAAAACAGTACACAGACGCTTCTTCATCATGACAAATCCCCCTTTCTCAATTTTTCGCTAAGCTTGAATGTAAGCTCGCTATATTTGTAAGCCATCTTAATTTTTTTACTGTTTTTGAAATGCATGGATAGCTTTTGATAACAATCCATCAACGTTATGTAATGTTGATGCTTTATTAATTCGGGTATAGCTACATTTTCAAGATAATTTAATGATTCAGCTCGTCTTAAAGAAGTAGAATGCAACAATGTATTGTAAATAACATAATGCAATGTTCCTTCGTTTTCCATTTCGATACATTTCTGCACGCAGACAATGCCTTCATTAATTTTATTTTGCGCAATTAGTATAACAGCTTTAAAATACAAATTTATTTCATATGCGGACTTATCAATTGTAATGTGATTAAATGACTCGTTAATACATTCTAATGACTTTTGAAAATCCCCCATTTTCAAATATACCATGGCGATGCGCCGGTATATTAACGCAACGATGGTGGACGCGTCCTTTTTTACCTGCTCATTTTGTAAACAGCTTTCTAATAGCATGAGTGCTTCTTGGCTTCTGCCCACTTCATTGTAATTTTCAGCCAAAAAATATTTGATATATTCATTGTGCTTTGTCTGATGGCGGTTGATGGCATCTGCTCGTGCTTTCTCTAAGTAATATATTGCTTTGTGCGCAAAGCCCATGTCGGTCAGACAATGCCCTATGTTGTAAAATAAAGCGTAATCATTAAGCTTCTCTTTTTCCCCCTGCTCCTCCGCTTGCAAAAATGCTTGGATGGCTTCTCTATATTGAAAATTCTTCATCGCATAGATGGCCACTTGCCGGTTGTACCAGTGTGATTGCTCCGGGGTAAAGCCATCTGCCTTTTTTGCCAGGTTGGACATGCTTGCTTCCAAGGCTTCATCGTTATTAGTTTTGCGAAAGAATGCGGCTTCGAATATGTGGAATAGGTTTTTAATATCTGTATTTATTGTCAACTCCGCGCATTTCTTTAACCAAGGGTATTGTTCACTCGCTTTTTCTAACTCGTTGAGTAAAAATGCATCCATCCATCTATATAATGCTTTTTTGTATTGTGTTTCTTCATCCAGTGTCAGAGGTACATCCGTTGCGTTTAGCAATTCTCTATATTTGACAAAAAATTCTTTCGATAAAGGTTTGGCACCTTTTTCCATTTGCTGGATGTATTTCTTACTATAATTCATTTTGCTGGCAATATCTTCCATGGAAAGATTTCGTTTCTTTTTAATGGCTACCAGTTTATGCATTAATTCCATTTGCACAACCCCCCGGGAGAAGATATTTTTCAATGAATGTGCATGAAATTTAAATAAAAAGCTTTATTTTGTCAACATCTAAAAATGCTTTAAATCCGGCACGAGTGTACATCAAGTCATTTTTATGATTGCGTGTAACTTAAAAACCTATTTGCATATATTGTGGCGTTTCCTGTATTTGTAGGATTTATCCAACAAACCTTGGGTACAAATCTTGGCAAAAAAATGCAAAAAATAAGCATTTTAATGGGCAAACATCTTCCATATATCTATTGACGCACTTAATATGGCTGATATTTAATACAGTAAAAGGAGAAATGTCAAATGTCTGAAAAGAATATGACCAACATCGTATACTTTGTATTTAAGAGCATAAACCAAGCATATTTATATGACGCCAACACGAATAATGTAGTTTCGATTAGTGATGACGCATATATCTATTTATCATCAGTCCGTACAGGGAATGATTTGGGTTGTGATTCAAATGTATTGGGAGAGATTGCCCAATTAAAATCGCGGGGATATTTATTGGAAAGGGCAATAAAAGAAATTCGTCATCCGGTGTCAGACAACATAGAAATATATACCGGGCGCATGATATCAATGGTTTGTTTGCAATTGACACATGCGTGTAATCTTCGCTGTACATATTGTACATATACCCAAAACAATGGAACACAACGCTTACACGCCAACCGCTCGATGCACGTGGATATAGCCAAGCAAGCTGTAGATTTTTATCACGCGCATTCGATAGATTCTGCCCGTGCGCATGTTTCATTTTATGGCGGGGAACCCCTGCAAGAGATTGACCTCATGCGCGAGATTGTTGCGTATGCGAAAAAAAGATTTAGTGGGAAGCAGTTGTCTTTTGGCATGACCACCAATGGAACACTGTTAAAAGGAGAAACCTTAGATTTTGTAGCGCAAAATAAAATGCAGGTAATTGTAAGTATAGATGGCCCAAAGGAGATAACCAACGCCAATAGAATTTTTGCAAATACGGGTCTTGGTGTGCATGACACGGTTATGGCTAACCTAGAATACATAGAAAAACACTACCCCGAATTTTTCAATACATTATCAATAAACTCCGTCATTGACCCACTACATGACTTTGACGAATATATGGATTTTTTTGAAACAGGTATCATTTCCGAGATGAATAAAAACGGCGGTATTTACGAGGATATCACGCTTACACAAAAAGTTAAGCCGGAAGAAAAATATATGAGTAAAATCACGTACCATAAATTTATAGGCTTATTGCACATGTTGGGCAGGTATCCGGGCGTTTACAAGAAACATCTGGCGTCCATGGAAATATATGATAACGCCCGCAAAACGGAACCTTTTGACGTAATAAGAAAAATACCCGACAGCACGTACGGGCATCCGTCAGGGCCATGTGTGCCCGGTGTATTTCGTTCTTTCGTTGATGTGGACGGAAATATTTACCCTTGCGAAAGGATTAGCGAGACATCTGAAAATACGAAAATAGGCCACGTATATCACGGTTTGAACATGGATAGCGCAATGGCCATGTTGAATATAGGAAAGCTTACCGCCAAGCAATGCTTGGATTGTTGGGCGTTTACCTTATGTAGCGCGTGTATAAAATACGCGTTGGATAGTGATGGGGCGTTGTCCAAAGAAGTGCGCTTGTCGCGTTGCCGCCGCATTAGGCGCGATGCGTACAACAATTTGCGCTTACATGCGTTAAAGCTGGAAATGCCTACATATAGTACAGGGGGTGCGTAAGCTTGGCAGTTAAAAATGTGGCGATATACCCCGCAGATAAGCACGCGCTCCCTTTGGTAAAGTATCTGGAAGTATACAACCCACAGATGCGCATAGAGGCATTAATTGCCCCGGCAGGTACAGGAGCGGTTGGCAAAGACATTTCTGTTTTGGATAACCGGGAAGGCACCGGACGAATGGTAGCGGATTCGGCAACGCCGGAGGCTTTGTTGCGTTGTACAGACTTAATAATCCTTCCGGGCAACCCACAAGAACCACGCTATGTAGATTCACAACGGCTTATACAAAGCGCGACGCAAAGCGGCATAACAATCCATAACTTTTGTTGCCCGCAACCCAAGTTGGATTTTCCGCGTGAGGGCGCATTATATCAACCCAAGGTTCCCATCATTTTTGTCGCGGGGATGCTGGATATTGTCAACACAACGGAAATAGCTCTGGGCCTGGGTGCCGCATTTAAGCGTAATCAATATAAGGTGGCGGTACTTGCGGGGGATGAAACATCCCGGCTACTGGGTGAATATCCGGTTTCCTCGTTTTTGTTTGAACAGTCGCTGACGGAAGTTGAAAAAATTGTTTGGCTAAATAAATATATTCAGCATATAGCGGAATCGGCAAAGCCACACGTAATTATAGTGCAGGTGCCGGGCGGGTTTGAACGCTATTCGCTTAAAACCCACAATACCTTTGGCGTTTATTATTATCTTATTTCACAAGCCATACTGCCCGATGCCGCTGTGTTATGCGTTCCCGTCAACCGATGCGAAAATAAAATCATATATGCCGTAAACAATGCCTGTAGCAAAAGGTTCGGCTTCACCTTTGACGCCGTGCATGTTTCAAACGTTTTTATTGACCCGTTGCACGATGAAAACGATGGGAGAATTAATTTTATGCATGATTATCCCAAGCGGGTGGAGGCGGTGGTAGCCGGAAGTCATGAAAATAGTGTTCCGTTGTTTAACATGATAGAAAATGACGGCATAAATGGGGCATATGAATGTTTGCTTCGGCGATTGACCTGAACAAGGGGGACGCATGGATAGAGAAATGGTGTATGCAACATTGGTTAAAATACTGACTTCACACCTGGGCATGGATGAAAACCGGCTGGATAGCGATAGCTATGACCTTATGCTTACAGGGGATTGCTTGCGCCAAGATGACGTGAGCATGGTGTATTTGTTTTGTGAAGTGGAGAAGGCGTTTGGCATACGTATTCCCCGAGAGATGCTGGATGACTATGGTTTTTCAACCATCAATAAAATTGCGGACATTGTGATTAAACTAAAAACATGAGCTAGGCTTTTCCCCCTGGAGCGGTCATACAGGGGAGTAGCATATAATACAAATGTGAAAGGAGATGCAATTTATGTTAGAATTGAAGAAAACAAGAGGCATGACGGAGGTAGTGGACGTACAGCCACAAATGTATTGCTTCTGCAGTTGCAACACTCATCATCCCGTTGGTCAAGGCCCACTATATAGTGGTGCTCAAGCTGCGGGCCAAATAAACAACAGTCACCCTTGGTCAGACCCTGGCGTCAGCCTGGATTAATTCGACAAAATGAAGTAGTTGCTTAAAGGCAAGCCGATTGCATGTGACCGGTGCAATCGGCTACCTTTGGCATCATAGGAGTGCAATATGTCCGCTATATTTAAACTTGAATGTAAAAAAGCATTGGCCAACCGGAAGAACTGGTTTGTATTAATCCTGTTTACCGGGTTTTTGCTTACCTTTGTTTTTTTGAATATGCGTACCTTTGCGGATGCGCGGGAAAGAGAGGCGCGGATTTTTCAACAGATGGTGCTACGTGTCGAAACCGAAGCAAAAATAGCTTGGGACCGCACTGCATATAATCCGCGCCACGTACTCCCCCGGGGATTGCCCGAGGAAATGTTTATAAACCACGTACGTGGTGCCACAAATAGATATCATACACTTCGCCAGCTGGCTGAATACGGGCGGCAGATGGCCGTTGCCATAACGGACAACGACCGGGAAACGGAACAGGCTATGATTAACAACATGTACAAAGCGGTTATTGAACACCATACATACCAGATAGCCATTTGCCTATGGGGGGACGGAAGGCCACGGGGCTCCCGCATCATCACACGCATTGGGGAGATGGGCGTAGACTATCCACGATGGCGTGAATATTATCTTGCGAAGCAACGTTTTTCCCAGTATTTTGTTGACAACGATATTTTGTTTTTATATGAAAGCGAAATGAGGGGCTTTAATTTTACATACCAGGTTATGCGGCAGATATTCCCCCTTGTTATGCTGTTTGTTGTGTTTGTGGCGGTGGGTGATGTGTTTACATCAGACAATCGCACAGGTAGCTATAAATTCCTGCTGGTCAACCCCGTCCCGCGCTGGAAGGTTTTCATTGCCAAATGGCTGGCTTCGTGTGCTATCGCCATGGCGATAATCTTCACCCCCCTTGTGCTAATGGGGCTGGGGGTGGGTATTGTCAACGGCTTTGGCCCGTGGAATTATCCCATACTCACCCAGGCCGGGGCGTTTTCTTCCTTTACACCCATACCCAACAATATATGGTTTGACCAGCTGACGGGGCATTTTACAGGCTTCTTCGTGTATTTTTTTGACCTTCCCGCTCATTTTACCAATAATGGCCTGGCCTATGCCGCGGCGCATCCGTCGATGGGGCTCACGGCTTACTCCTCTCCTCATATGGGGTATCTTTACCTTTTTAGCCATCATCATACATTACAGCATACGCCCATGGTGGCGGTGCTGGCTATGGCGTTACCCATCTTTTTGTTGCTGATAGTGCTGGCGGCGGGAACCTCCGCGTTGCTGGCTGTCATTTTACAGCGGGATATGCCCACGTTGATAATTGGCCTGGTGTTGAGCCTTGGCGTGATACTTTTCCCCGCGCCCATCCGCAACATAAGCGTAGTGGCAAGGCTCAACCCGTTTATGTATACCAACCCCATTAATATACTCAACGGCCTGGGCAGCACCACCGCTTTGACGGGTGTTGTGGTGCTTGCGGGCTGGAGTGTTTTATTTATTGCCGCCGGGATGCTGATATTCACGCGGCGGGATATACGATGTTGACCAAAGGAGGGATGACTGGCTATGCTTTTTCAACCATCAATAAAATCGCGGATACTATATTTAAACTACAAGCATAGGATTGGTTTTACCCTCGGAGCGGTCATACGAGGCGGTATAACATAAGAATACAAAGGAGATGTGGTTTATGTTAGAATTGAAAAAAACAAGAGGCATGATTGAGGTAGTGGACGTACAGCCACAATTTATATGTCGTTGTACTTGCACTAATGCCCCCGGCTTCGGTATTGATATTGCAGGAGCTCAGAGCGCAGGGCAAATTGGTCATCATTGGATATTTTCCGAGCCCGGCCTTGACATTGTTTAATCTTTAAGAAGGTTGTTGTGATAAGCCGATTGCATGTGACCGGTGCAATCGGCTACCTTTGGCATCATAGGAGTGCAATATGTCCGCTATATATAAAATGGAATGCAAAAAAGCATTGGCCAACCGGAAGAACTGGTTTGTATTAATCCTGTTCACCGGGTTTTTGCTTACCTTTGTTTTTTTGAATATGCGTACCTTTGCGGATGCGCGGGAAAGGGAGGCGCGGATTTTCCAACAGATGGTGCTACGTGCCGAAACCGGAGCAAAAATAATTTGGGACCGCACTGTATATAATCCACTCTTTGAACCCCTTCGGGGCCCGGGCGGCAGAGAGACTCAGGAATCATTTGTACACCGTTCACGTTCTAACACAAATAGCTATCATACACTTCGCCGGCTGGCTGAATACGGGCGGCAGATGGCCGTTGCCATAACGGACAACAACCGGGAAACGGAACAGGCTATGATTAACAACATGTACAAAGCGGTTGTTGAACACCATACATACCTGATAGCCATTTGCCGATGGGGGGACGGAAGGCCACGGGACAGCTTTATCAGGACGCGCCTTGGGGATGTGCCTGTAGACCATCCTTTGCGGCTTGAATATTACCTTGCGAAGCAACGCTTTTCCCAGCATTTTGTTGACAACGATATTTTGTTTTTATATGAAAGCGAAATGAGGGGCTTTAATTTTACATACCAAGTCATGCGGCAGATATTCCCCCTTGTCATGCTGTTTATTGTATTTATGGCGGTGGGTGATGTGTTTACATCAGACAATCGCACAGGTAGTTATAAATTCCTGCTGGTCAACCCCGTCTCACGCTGGAAGGTTTTCATTGCCAAATGGCTGGCTTCGTGTGTTATCGCCATCACGATAATCTTCACCCCCCTTGTGCTGATGGGGCTGGGGGTGGGCATTGTCAACGGCTTTGGCTCGTGGAATTATCCCATACTCACCCAGGCCGGGGCGTTTTCTTCCTTTACACCCATACCCAACAATATATGGTTTGACCAGCGGGTGGGGCATTTTATAGGCTTCTTCGTGTATTTTTTTGACCTTCCCGTTTATTTTACCAACAACGGCCTGGCCTATGCCGCGGCGCATCCGTCGATGGGGCTCACGGCTTACTCCTCTCCCCATATAGGGTATCTTTACCTTTTTAGCCACCATCATACATTACAGCACACGCCCATGGTGGCGGTGCTGGCTATGGCGTTGCCCATCTTTTTGTTGCTGATAATGCTGGCGGCGGCGGCCTCTGCGTTATTGTCCGTCATTTTACAGCGGGATATGCCCACGTTGATAATTGGCCTGGTGTTGAGCCTTGGCGTGATACTTTTCCCCGCGCCTATCCGTAGCGTAAGCGTAGTGGCAAGGCTCAACCCGTTTATGTATACCAACCCCATTAATATACTCAACGGCCTGGGCAGTACCACCGCTTTGACGGGGGTTGTGGTGCTTGCGGGCTGGAGTGTTTTATTTATCGCCGCTGGGATGCTGATTTTCACGCGGCGGGATATACGGTGTTAGGGCGTGATGTATAATATGTCCGCTATATTTAAAATGGAATGCAAAAAAGCATTGGCCAACCGGAAGAACTGGTTTGTATTAATCCTGTTCACCGGGTTTTTGCTTACCTTTGTTTTTTTGAATATGCGTAACTTTGCGGATGCGCGGGAAAGGGAAGCGCGGATTTTTCAACAGATGGTGATACGGGCTGAAAGCATGGCAGAAGGGGCTTGGGCCCGCTCTGCATATAATCCGAATCACGTACTCCCTCAGGGATTGCCCCAGGATATGTTTATAAGCCATATGCGTAGTTCCACAAAAATGTATCATACATTTCGCCGGCTGGCTGAATACGGGCGGCAGATGGCCGTTGCCATAGCGGACAACGAACGGGAAACGGAACAGGCTATAATTAACAACATGTACAAAGCAGTTATTGAAATGTATACGTACCGGATAGCCATTTGCCTATGGGGGGATGGAAGGCCACGGAACGCCTTCATCAGGACGCGCCTTGGGGATGTGCCCGTAGACCATCCTTTGCGGCTTGAATATTACCTTGCGAAGCAAAGCTTTTCCCAGCATTTTGTTGACAACGATATTTTGTTTTTATATGAAAGCGAAATGCGGGGCTTCAATTTTACATATCAGGTTATGCGGCAGATATTCCCCCTTGTCATGCTGTTTGTTGTGTTTATGGCGGTGGGTGACGTGTTTACATCAGATAATCGCACAGGCAGTTATAAATTCCTGCTGGTCAACCCCGTCCCGCGTTGGAAGGTTTTCATCGCCAAATGGCTGGCCGCGTGCGCTATCGCCATGGCGATAATTTTCGCCCCCCTTGTGTTGATGGGGCTGGGGGTGGGCATTGTCAATGGCTTTGGCCCGTGGAATTATCCCATACTCACCCAGGCCGGGGCGTTTTCTTCCTTTACACCCATACCCAACAATGTATGGTTTGACCAGCGGGTGGGGAATTTTATAGGCTTATTCGTGTATTTTTTTGACCTTCCCGTTTATTTTACCCACAATGGCTTAGCCTATGCCGCGGCGCATCCGTCGATGGGGCTCACACCCTATTCCTCGCCTTATATAGGGTATCTTTACCTTTTTAGCCATCATCATACATTACAGCATACGCCCATGGTGGCGGTGCTGGCTATGGCGTTACCCATCTTTTTGTTGCTGATAGTGCTGGCGGCGGCAACTTCCGCGTTACTGGCTGTCATTTTACAGCGGGATGTACCCACGTTGATACTCGGCCTGTTATTGAGCCTTGGCGTGATACTTTTCCCCGCGCCCATCCGCAACATAAGCGTAGTGGCAAGGCTCAACCCGTTTATGTATACCAACCCCATTAATATACTCAACGGCCTGGGCAGTAGCACCGCTTTGACGGGTGTTGTGGTGCTTGCGGGCTGGAGTGTTTTATTTATTGCCGCTGGGATGCTGATATTCACGCGGCGGGATATACGATGTTGACCAAAGGAGGGACGGAAAATGAACATGCTGGAAATTGAAGGCTTGGGCAAAAGCTTTGGCCATGGGCGAGGTAAGATTGCCGCTGTAGCCGATGTAAGCCTTGCCGTGGGCACGGGCGAGTTTGTGGGCTTTGTCGGCCCCAATGGAAGCGGCAAAACCACTACATTGAAAATAATCGCCAATTTAATCTGGCCGGATGTGGGCAAAATATCCATCAATGGGTATGACTTGTTTAAGCAACGCAAGTCCGCTTTGGGCTGTTTGGCGGGTATAGTGGAGAACCCGGGGCTTTTCTCCGGGCTCACGGGCATGGCGCATTTGGATTTCATCCGGGGTATGCGGAAGGTAAAGAAAAGCCGCATGGACGAATGCATAGAACTGTCCGGCCTGGGTAAGCATCTGCGGCGCAAGGCACAGGAATATTCCCTGGGTATGAAGCAACGGCTGGCACTGGCCATGTGCCTGATGACTGACCCGAAGTTGCTTATCCTGGATGAACCCACCAATGGCCTTGACCCCACCGGGGTTTTGGAACTGCGCGAGATGCTGGCCATCATGAAAAACGAGGGCAAGGTTTCCCTGTTGTTTTCCTCGCATATGCTGGGGGAAGTGGAAAAACTGGCCGACCGTATTGTATACATCCGGCGCGGGCATATCATAAAGGAGCAGGGTAGCATGGAGGCCAACGCCACATACTTCCTGCTGGACACAAGCGATAACCCCAAGGCCATGGAAGCCTTGGCCCCGTACGGAGCCGTTATCTTTACCGACGGGCGGATAAAGCTGACGCTGGGCACCACGCCGCTGGATGCGGTAATAGAGGCCGTCAGGACACAGGGCGTGGCGATAACGGACATACAAAAACGAACCTATGACCTTGAGGCGGTGTACGAGGAATTGTACCGGGGCGGTACGCCGGTAGTGGGGGTGGAATAATGCTTTGGCGATATTTCCTGTTTGAGATAAAACAGCAATGCACAAGCCTTAAAACCATTGTACTCACCCTATCCCTGTTTTTACTTTTTCTGGGGTTTATGCTGTATAGTGCCTACATGCACCGGGCCGCGCCCGATTACCGCGCTACGGCCCTGCGTGCCGCAGAGGTTGAGGCGAGCAATATCATCCAAATGATACGGCTGGAGCAACTGCACTATGGCATGGATTTCCGTATGTATAGGCCACAGGCGGAATTAGATGCCCTATTTACCATGGTAAACGAAGACGTGCGGCGCATAGCCGCCCAGAGGATAAACCTCACCTATGAAAGGGAGGGGCTGGACCCGGCATGGGAACGGTTTCTCACCGCGTCGGTTCTCCGGCATGAGCGGTTGCTGGTCAATTTTTATGCGTGGCGGGAGGCGCGTGCCGAGGGGCTTGGCGTGCCTGTTACCTACATAGACTTCGACGACCCAACGATGTATTATCCCTACCGCTTGCGCTATACGGAAGCGTCGCTTATACGGACGATTCTGTTCTACCGGTATTTGCAAAACAATGCCATCCCCGTTATCTATTCCCCTTATGACCCGTCGGCCTTTCGCTTAATGTATCGCATTAATATGACCCTGGGGTTGTTTGTCCTGCCGTTGCTGGTTGTTTTTCTATCGGCGGATATTTTCTCCAAGGAGAGCGAGCGCGGCGGATACAAGGTATTGCTGATGCAACCGCTGTCGCGGGCCGGGGTATATGTGGCAAAGCTGGCCAGCAGTTTTGTTATATGCCTGGCTGTGCTCGCGTTGCCCCTGGGGATGATATTTGGCGTTGCGGCTGTTATTTTTGGCCTTGGCGACGGCAATTATCTGGTGCCCTTCAACCCCACAGACGTACAGCGGGCCACTGCATATGAAACCGCCGCACAGGTGCTGGCGCGGCTTGACTTGTATACGGCCATACCGGAAGGATTTATCACAGTCGCCGAATATTTGCTATGGATTATACCGGTTGTGGCGTTGTATATTTTCTTTATGGTGGGCTTTACAGTTTTTGTTTCCATGCTGGTAAGGGACAATGTGTTCGCCTTGGCCGCTTCCCTTGGGATTGTATTGCCCGGCTTGATGCTGGCGGAATTTATATGGGAACGCGCTTTGTGGAACCCCATCGCGTACGCGGATATAAACTACATTATCATTAACGGGTACACGGGCTTTTTATGGTACTTGGTGCTGTGGGCAGTGGCATTTATCATAGTGGGGATGGGTTGGTTTAGGCGTAAGGATATTATTTGTTAGGGGTGCTGACTATGAAGTATATAGGGCTTATTATTTTATTAACCTTGTTGCTGGCCGGGTGCCAAAGTACAACACCCGCTTATATAGCCGACGACATCGTGCATGAGCCGGAGCCGGAGCGGTTTACCCAACTGGAGCCGACCCAACCGGGGGAGCCTATCGCCACGGTGCACACAAGCAAGGGAGACATTGTAATACGGCTGTTTCCCCAATACGCGCCAATGGCAGTGGAGAATTTCACCACCATGGCGGAGCGTGGCCGTTTCGACGGTGTTTTATTTTATCGCGCAGTGCCGCAGTTTGTCATACAGGGGGGTATACACGGCGACCGCACCACGATTTGGAGTAGCCAATTTGGGCCGGAAATAGACACACCCCTGTACCATATACGCGGTGCCGTGGGTGCCGCCGGGGATGCCGCAGGGTCTGTATCGAATTTTTACATCGTACAAAATAATGATATGGATTATGGCTTTGACTACGAGAATAGGATGAGCGGGCCCTTTCGCGAGATGATAGCCAACCCTCATCATTCCTGGATAGATAATTACGGCATCCCCTGGTCACCCCAGGAACGCCCTCCCGTGCCGTTTTTGCAACACTATCTCGACTATGGCGGCATGTGGCGGCTGGATTACCCCAGCTTTGGCGTAATGCCCCAGAGGCTGACGGTCTTTGGGCAGGTGATATACGGAATGGCGGTGGTTGACGCAATCGCCAACGTGGAAACAACCGGCCCGGAGGAAGTGCAGGGAGGCATCCCGCTGAATACGCCCTTGGTTGATATTGTTATTTTGACCATTACATTAGGGGAGTATGCCCCCGCAACGCCGTGAAAATCCTCACCCTATGCAAGCCCTATCTCCTGGCGCACAAATATGCCCTGGGGGTGTATGTGGGCCTTACTTTGGCCACCGTTGCCATCACCATTTTGTCCCCCTATATACTGGGTGATTTTATAGACGATTTGATACAGGGCGCGGATATGCATACCATTTCGCGCTTTTGTCTTATTTTTGGTGGGCTCAATCTATTGCGTATCGTCAAGGGCTATTTTTCCGCCATGCTGTATGTGAAGATGCAAAATAGGATGGGCTACAGCTTCAATAAAAATGTGATACAGCATATTCAGCGGGTGTCCCTGTCCTATATCAACCAGAAGGACATCGCCTACCTGAGTAGCCGCGTCACCAGCGATGCCAACAGCCTGATTGGGTTTTGCGTCAGTGTTTTGCAAAGTGTATTGACCCATGCCATTTTGCTTGTGGTTCCGTTTTTTGTCTTGTTTTCCTTGAACCGGTTTATCTCGTTGCTGATGCTGGCCTTCCTCGGGGTGTATGTCATATTGTATTTTACCTGCAAGAAAAAGCTGTACGAGGTCAGCCTTGCGATGCGGGAGAAACAGGCCACGTTTTTCTCCGGCTTGCTGGAACAATTGAAATACATAAAGCTCATCAAGACCAACGCCATCCAAAAGGAAATCAACGCCCGCGCAGACGGGCATTTCACAGGCTTTGACAAGACCGTCATCCGCAACCAGCGGGTGAACTACCTATATTCCGGTATGGACGGCATCATTTCCACTTTGGCGCAGATTGCCCTCTTTGTGGTGGGTGGATTGCAGATTCTATATGGGAATTTCACCATAGGGATGTTTACGATATTTACCAGCTATTTTAACCTGATACTGGGGGCCACCCGGTATTTCTACGGCCTTGGGGCCTCCTACCAGAACGCGCTGGCGGCCTATGACCGGATGGCGGAGATACTGGGGCAAAGGGCCGAAGGCTCCGGCACCATGGAGCTGGACGGGATACAGCGCATCACATTGGATAATGTAGGCTTTGCCTACAGCGCGCAGGGCGAAGAGGCGGTGCGCGGCTTTGGCGCGGCCTTCACCCAAGGGAACATCTACGCCATCACCGGGGCCAACGGGGCGGGCAAGTCCACCCTCATCAGCCTGGTGATGGGGCTGTACGCCGATGAATATACAGGTACCATAGCCTACAACCATACGGACATCCGCGAAATAAATATGGCTTCCACACGGAGAAGGCATATCGGCTTCGCCGAGCAGGAAAGCACGCTGATACATGATACGATAGGGTATAACCTAACCTACACCAGCGATGCCAACCGGGGCGGCGATGAGCGGCTCAATGCCCTCATCGAAATCCTGGACATGAACGCCTTCTTCGAAAAGCACGGCCTGGACTTTGAAATCAATGAGATGAGCAATAACATTTCCGGCGGCGAAAGACAGAAGATTTCCATTTTGAAGGTCTTATACAAGAACCCCGACGTGATGATTTTCGACGAGCCCACCGCCGCGCTGGATGCCGCCACCACAACGCGGTTTATGGATTACCTATCCCGTATCAAGGCGGGGAAGATTATCATTGTAATTACCCATGACGCCGCCTTTAAGGCGGGCTGTGATAGGGTAATTTTAATTTAATCGTGTATAGCACAAGCGTTCTGACATGTGAAGGAGCGAAAGCTCTGAAACTGACCGCGCCACGCCGGAATCCCTTATTAAATTTGCAACCCCGCTTTGCCATTGCCGCACCCTGGGAAGGGGGGCAAGATACCCGGCTTGGGCCCAGCCCGATATTGCGTGGGTCAAAACAGTGGAAGGAACTTTATAAACGTCGCACCATCATTGAATGCGAAATTTCTTCCATGAAAAGCCACCCTGCCTTAGAACGCCCTAATACCTACAATACTGCTTCCATTCGCGCCGATGTGTTCCTCAATGCTTGTGTTAAATTGATTACGGTGGTGCTTGCCTTCGTGCTGGATAAACCTTTTTATATGCGCAATATCAAAAATCTTTTGCTTTCCGCTTAATCTGTGGATAACTTTTCTCGGTTCTCCTTTGGTCTGCTCTGTGTTGCTCTTTTTTCTGCTCTTCTTTCCTATCTGTGGATAACTGCTTTTGCGGTTGGGGTTTTGAATTGAGTTATCCATAATAAAAAAATAACCTTGGGCCATGTTGGCCCTACAAAACCCGCTTTATATCCCGAACATCCCCCCAATTTGTGAAAATTAATTTCTGCGTATTTATATTGACGAAAAAACATTTTTAATATAAAATAGTATCGAAAGGTGACTTATCGTAGTCACAATTTGCTAATGACACATATATTTTAAAGGTGATGGGCTTGAGCGTAATATTTACATCATTGCAATCAATACTGCAATCAATTTTTCAATGGGTGGAAAATCATGCTACTTTATTAACATTGGGCTTCATGTTTCTTTCCTTTTTAGCAGAACATAAGTTTCGTATATTTTCTCGTATATTCAACTATATTATATCAAATGTTTGGCCGTTTAAAGATATCAGGATAATTGCTCTCATAAAAAAATATCAAAATAAAATTTATTTGGAATATTCAAAAAATTTTGTTAATGCTGAAATTCCATTCAAGTCAGCTTTAAAAAAATTAATGACGGATTACATTCCATTAAACATTGATCGTGAGGGTAGCAATATTTATACTCCAATTGAATTATTACAATTTAGCAAAAAAACTGTTCTTCTTGGTTCTCCAGGGTCGGGTAAATCGACTTATCTTATAAATATTTTAGTTGAATTTACAAAAGGTAATTTAGATATTGTGGATACAAGAAGCGAATCGGACAACTCACCAAACTTAACATCATATTGGACATCTGTTAACACAACACTTAAACTTGTTCCTATTTATATTGATTTAAAACAAATGTATAAGGAAATGACGAATAACTCTTCTATGCAGTTAATTGATTATATTGAAAAAATAGTTTCCGATTATATTGGTAAAAGTGCCATATTTTTCATCAATAATCTTTGTAAACAAAAACGTATGCTTTTTCTTTTCGATGGGCTTGATGAAATATTTTATAAAAATAGAAATAAATTTAAAATTTCTTTGTTTTCATTTTACCGAAATGATATAAATAATGATGTGCGATTTATAATTACATGTCGAAGTGCAATTTATAGAAATGAAATGCGCGGTATAACTGATGCTCAATTATTATTAAAAGACCTTGAAGAACCTGAAATTGAAGCATATTTAACTAATTTTAAGTTGCTGGATGTTCAATCTGCCAGAGATTTAATATCTACCATTAAAGATAAAGAAAGGCTTAAAATAAATAAAATTGTAAGAAGCCCTTTGATGCTCTCTATGATTGCATACTTGTATGCTAATGATTATAAAAAAGACTTGCCACGTACACGCGCATCCTTATATAGAGATTGTACGAATGCGCTTATTTCAGAATGGAAGAAAGAAAGGCTTGGAAATTTAGCAGACCAAAATACAATAAACATAAAAAAATCTTTTAGGGCACTGGCTTTTTTTGCTCATAAGAACATGATTTGGGGAGAAGGCGACAAAGAAGAATTTGAAATGGGGGAAACTGATGTATTGCGCGAAATATCTACTGCAATAGTATCTTCAAGTGAAGTAATAAATTTATTAAATATGATGGTTGAGGATGTAGGTTTACTACATAGAGATAAAAGCTTAGAAAAATATAAATTCGTACACAATACATTTCGTGAGTATTTTGTAGCATCTCATTTCGTTGAAAATAATTTGTTAGAAGACCTTATAAATTTATTCAGAAATGATGAAGATAAGTGGCGTGAACCTCTTTTATTAGCGTGTAGCTTGATGAATCCTACAGGCTTGAACAGTACATCTCATTTCATGAGCGTAATTGACGAAATAAAAACAATTAATAAAATTTTTGCATATGAATGTATCGTAGAATCAGATGTTATTATATCAAACGATCTATTAAAAATAATTTTATCAGATATTAATTATATCATCTTATGCCCGTCATCTTTGCTTGAAGATAAAAAAATAGCCTTTAAACAACTACTGTCTTTATGTATAAATAGTCGTTATCGAAACAAAGTAAAAAGTCTGACATTAGAATTAATTAAGAATCAATGTTTAATTAATAATGATATAAGAAGATATTCTTTAATAGAGAACAGGCCGGAACATGTCATCCCATTTTTATTAGATGAAATTATTGATGTTAATACTTTTAAAATATTTTATAATCTCATAAGTGAATATGATAATTGTACAGGCATTATTATTAAACAAATTAAAGAAATAAATAAAACATCACAAGACAATGAATTTAAAATCGTTGCAATGTTTTCATTAATATTTCACTTAGAGATGAGGCATGAGGCTTCAATAAACAATGAAATAGAGAGTAAAGAAAATAAAAGCTACTTAATTGAAATAATGGAATTAATTGAATTTGATAATGACTTAATTAATATATGTGCAACTTTTATTTTGTCATTACTTTCAAGTAAATCTAAATTACGAAAATATTTTGATGTTGAAAAATACCGTGATATATACACGAGTTATAAAGCAGATTGGCTTTGGAAACCTTTTTCATTGGATACAAAATATAATATATCAGCATTTATGAATCATCTAGGGCATAATATACGTAACATCATTGATAAAAAAAACGGATATATAGAATTATTGAGTACATTTCGCCATTTAATTAATCCGAGTCAACATTTTATAGATGCAAAATTAATTACCCCTGCATTACTATATTTAATGATTGAATCATCTTCTCAATCAAACGAAATAGATAGGCTTCTTGAGGAAGATTCATGGATTGATAGTAATATGAATATGGCATGGGAGTTCCACAAAACATTACAATATAAATGGATTTCTAATTATAACACTTGGAGTGAATCAATAAATCATATGCAAACGCATGTAAATGAAAAGTGCGCTGAAGAAAAGCATATGATGGATTTGTTTACGCATAAATACCAACTTGTTGAAGGCATTGCTAACTTCATTCCACATGCAAATATAATATATATTATTTTATTAAACCATTTTCATAAAAAAAGTTCATATAAAAGATTTTGGGTAAACATCCGAAAACGAAACTGGAAGAACCTGTTGCCCTCATGGACTGCGCGTCCTTTATCGAATGTTGTATATTTATTTTTAATCTCGGCAACTTTAATCTCAATTTATCTTGATTATGGAAGACAAGATTTTTTGCAACGGGGGGGCGGGGGCATATTAATTATCTATATAATATTAAATACAATATGTTACTTTGAAGGGAACGTAGGAAAACCATGGATAGCACGATTTTGCCCATTCGCAAGTTTATCTGGTGGCGATGAACCTGTATTTTATATAGTAGCTATAATAGAAATGTTACCCGTCTTATTCATGGGAATTATTACTGGATTATTATTAACCTCACAGTTGTCCCATCCTTTAACAATCATTATTCTTGCACTATTATTTTTGTATATTACAAGTGCTATATTTGTAAAACTTACAAACGTTAAAAATCGTTCATTTTTTTACAATATCAATTCTAATTAAAATAATGAGTTCACGCAATCACTCAAATATATCTGGCAGACCAAAACCACCCAAATATATGTGGAATTAAAAAACATGGAGCAACGGGGCTGGCTTGTTAGTGAACAAGTGATTCAAAGTGACAAGCCCAATAAGCGGGTCTATACCATCAAAGAAGAAGGTACAGTGGAGTTCCCAAATTGGCTGGCTATTCCCCATGATGATGTTAGAGATGCGTTTACTACGAGAAACGCATTCATGTTGCAGGTGCTTTTTTACGGGGAACACGCGCCCACTGCCGCGCTGGATACCTAACCCGTATCAAGGGGTGTCAGTCCTGCATCCTACCCATACACTTCCAAGGCACCTGCCTTTATCCGGGTGGCGTCGGCCAGGGGCACATCGGCCTCCAGATAAATGCCGTCGTCGCGGTAGTCGCATATTTGCACCTTCCCCACTTCGTATATGCGGGAGACGGTTCCCCCTGCGTTGAGGGGGAGCAGGACTTTGAGGGGGGCGCGCAGGTTGGCCAGGCTTTGGGTTATTGCGGCCTTTAGCTTTTCCAGGCCCAGGCCCGCCTTGGCGGAAATGGCGATTTCCGGGGTGTTGGGGGCGATATCGCATTTGTTGTAGAGTGTCAAAACGGGGTTCGCGCCTGCGCCCAGCTCCTTTAGTACCGAGTCTACCACCGCCATTTGCGCTGGATGGCCCTCGGCGGAGGCGTCTATGACGTGCAGTAGTAAATCCGCGTATTTCGCCTCCTCCAAGGTGGCGCGGAAGGCGTTGACCAGGTCATGGGGTAGTTTGTCAATAAAGCCCACGGTGTCCACCAGCAAAAATTCCCCACTGCCATAGTTCACCCGGCGGGAGATGGGGTCCAAAGTGGCGAAGAGTTTATCCTCCGCCAGCACATCACTGCCGGAGAGACAGTTCATCAAAGTGGATTTGCCCGCGTTGGTGTAGCCCACCAGTGCCACCACAGGGATGTTGGAACGCTCCCTGGCTACCCGCTGTACCTCCCGGCGGGTTTTTACCTTGTCGATTTCACGCTCCAGCTCGTCTATGCGGCGGCGCAGTATCCGGCGGTCCACCTCCAGCTGGGTTTCGCCCTCGCCCCGCCGTGCGCCGCCGCCGCCGCCACCGCCGCCGCCCATGCGGTTCAAATGGGTCCAGAAGCCGGTCATGCGGGGGAGCATATATTTGGTTTGTGCCAGCTCCACCTGCAAACGCCCCTCGTGGGTGCTGGCCCGCCCGGCGAAGATATCCAGTATGAGAGCCGTACGGTCGATAATCTCCGTTTTGCCCAGTATCTTCTGGATGTTGCGGATTTGCCCCGGGGAAAGCTCGTCGTCGAAAATCACCGCGTCGGCGTTGAGCCGCTGGATTTCCAGCACCAGCTCGCTCATCTTCCCCTGGCCCAGGTAGGTGGATGTATCCGGCTTGGCGCGGGGCTGGAACAGCCGCCCCACGGTAATGAAGCCCGCTGTGTCGGCCAGTTGCTTCAATTCCTCCAGGGATTCCCTTTCCCGTTCGCCAATGCCCACCAACAGGGTGCGGGCGATTTCCGCCTCGGCTTTTTGGGCTTCCGGGGGACGGATATTGTCGTCGGCCAGCTCGATTTCCCCCCAAAGCAAGGCATCGGGTATCCGGTCCACGGTATAGGGCCCGTACAGGTTGACGGTGTATTCCCCCTCGCCTACCCAGGCCGACAAAATACCCACCTGCATAAACGTAGGCTTCCCCTCTGCCACGCCCACGGCGGCCATGGCGTCCAGCCGCAGGTTTTTAAGGGATTGGATGTCCACATCGCTTAGCCCGCCGTTTCCCCCCGGATGGGTGTGGATACAGCGTATCCCGCAAAGACGATTCTCCGAACGCCGCTTGTTCAGCGCGGGGAGGGAGACCCGGTCCTGGCCGCCCACATACACGGTTTCCACCCGGCCGGCGCGGTCAATATAAATCATGACCTCCCGCCCGGTGACCCCGGTGAAGGCCGCCATCACCTCAATGACCGCTACCGGGCAAAAATCCTGCTTCTCCATTTCCATGTTAAAAATAGCTTCCAGCTGCGCCAGATACGAGCGGCGAATCCCGTCGGTGTTTCCATTAATTTTTTGCATATTACATCCCTATTCTTTCATCAGATATGCTATATTATAGACTACCGGACATATTCTAACAAAGTGGTTGTTTAATTATAGCCAAGCTTTATTTCCATCAGGGTCCACCGGGAAAGGAGCCCTATCCCATGAAAAATCCCATCGCCGCCATCAAGGAACGCTTCAAGAAGACGGATATACGGAATCTGCTTGGCGATATTGCCGGTGTGCTGGACCCGCTGGATTTTGAGATACTGGTTGTGCGCAGGCGTTGCGAGGTGCTGTTTACCAACGAGCGCGCCAAGACCCGCATGTATACCGAAAGCGGCTATACCCACGATTGCCGGACAAGCTACGCCGCCACCTTCCCTGCCTTGTGTTCCCACTGCCCCTATGGCGTGACCCGGGTCAAGGCCGTGGAAGGGGTCTTTGAAATCGAAGACGCCAGAGGCCAAACCTATCAGGTGCGGTGCAACGCCATCAACTGGATAGACGACATGCCCGCCTTTATTTTCACCATGCACGACATCACCGAGGAAATCGCCATCAAAAAGCGGCTCTATGAGCTGGCCTACATCGACCAGCTCACCCTCGCCCCCAACCGTACCAAGCTAAAGGAAAATTTCAACGCGCTGGAGGAGCAAATCGCCAAGGAGGAAATCACCGGCGTTTTGGCCTTGTTTGACCTTGACCATTTCAAGGCGGTAAACGATACCTACGGCCACAATACCGGCGATATCGTATTGCGCAGGCTGGTGGAGCATCTGGAGAGTGAAAGCCAGTTCACCGGGCATTTATACCGCCTGGGGGGTGACGAGTTCGTCCTGCTGTATAACGACCCCGCCAGCCGCTTCGACTCGGAGGAGTCCCTGATAAAGCACTATGACAATATATTGAGCACGGCCCTGCGCTCTTATTCACTGCCCAATATTGACTTGAATTGTACCCTCAGCATGGGCGTATCGGTTTTCCCACGGGATGGGAGCACCCTCTCGGAAATCCTGCGTAAGGCCGACATCGCCCTGTACGCGGCCAAGGACGGCGGGCGCAACCAGCTGTGCTTCTTTGTAAGCCAATACGACACCGCCCAGAAGTTTAAGGATGTGTATATCAACATCCAGCCCGTGCTGACCAGCGTGGGCAAGACCTTTGGCTACGAGCTGATGGATTGCAGTGAGGACGAGGAGCTGGATGGCGCGGTTGATTTGAAGGATTTCAACCGGACGCTGGATGCTATGGGTCTGCACAACCTGGAAGATAAGTTCCACTATTTTATTGCCTATTCCAAGCAGTTGTTAAACCCCGCTGTGCTGGTCAATTTGCCGAGGGACAAGTTTATCGTGCAAATCAACCCGCCGCGAAGCAAGCACATGCAAGTCTACCACGAGCTGAAAAACCACGGCTACAAGCTGGCCATCACCAATTTGAGCAGTCACGCCCCCGACGCAGAGCTGCTGGATTTGGCCGACTACGCCATGTTCTCCCCCAAGGATGGCGATATAAGCAAGCAGCGTAAAATCATCGCAACCCATTATGACAAACGCTTCGTGGCCATAGGGGTGGATACCCAGGCCGACTACGAGGAGGCCAAGAAGGCGGGCTTCCAGTTGTTTAAGGGCTTTTACTTTCGCCAGCCCCCCATCGGGCAAAAGTCCAAGGAAATCAATCCCTTAAAGATAAATTACTTACGCTTGATGAAGCTCTCCAACACAGAGGGCTATATGGACTTCCCCCAAATCAGCGCGATTATTGCCTCGGATGTGGCCCTGTCCTACAAGCTCTTGCGTATACTTAACTCCGCCGCCGTGGGCTTGCGCAACGTGACTTCTATTAACAGTGCCATCGCCTATCTGGGTGAGGACAATCTGAAGAAATGGATAGCCGTGCTGGCCTTGCGCGGCGCGGCGGAGGACAAGCCCATCGAACTTATCCGCCTGTCGCTGATACGGGCCCACTTTGGGGAATTGCTGGCCCCTTGTTTCCGCATACGGCGCAGTCCGCAGAAGCTTTTCATGATTGGGATGCTTTCGTTGCTCCACATCGCGCTGGACACCACCCGGGAGGAGCTCATGAAGGACATGCCCGTGGAGGAGGATATCCGGGGCTCCTTGCTTTCGAAAACGGGTGTGTATTCCGACATATTGAATTTCTTCGAAAACTACGAGTACGCCAACTGGGAAGCCGTGGCGCAATTTGTGGAAAAGCACCAGATGGACGCTTCCTATGTCAATGACGCCTACATCGCATCGGTGAAATGGTATAATGATTTGATTGAAGAAGCGGAGTAATATATAATACTATTTGGGTTTTGCTACGTATATCTAAATACACGAAGGAGTAATGGATATGATTAACGCACTTGTATACGCTTTGCACGGCTTGCCCGCGTTGCTTGCGGATGTGGGCATTATGGGGCCGGGGGCCGGGGGTCAGCAGGCATTGCCCGTGGGGGATGTGGCGGCTACCGTCGTCAACCAGGTAGCCAACGGGGCACAGCCCGCGGCACCCGTAGGCGGCATGGGCGGCTGGACCATGTTGCTTTTGTGGGGCGGTGTCATTCTGGTCATGTATTTGCTCATGTTCCGCCCCCAGCGCAAGCGGGAAAAAAAGCTGAAGGAGTTACAATCCAGCATCTCCGCAGGGGATAATGTAGTCACCAATTCCGGGCTGTTTGGCCGTATTGCCGATGTGGGCGAGGATTGCTTCATTGTCGAGTTCGGTACCAACCGGGGCATACGGATTCCTATTCTTAAATCGGAAATTGTAGGTATCCGCGCACCGAAGATGACCGCGACTTCCGGCGATGTGCCGGCGGTGAAGGAGAAGGAGAAAGAAAAGGAGAAAGAGAAAGGCGAATAGCTGGGAGCGTGAATTTTTTGCTTCGCAAAAAATATGCGTAAAAAAATTTGCAAGAGGAACCTGCAAATTTTTTTACTAGAAATGGGGGTATTCCTATGTTGCAACTGGCAATTATTTTACTGGTTATCGGTACGCTGGCGTTGTTGCTGGAGTTGCTGGTACCCGGGTTTGACGGCTTTATCTGCGGCATCGTTGGCATTGCGGCCTTGGTGCTTTCCGCGATACTTGCCGTCATCTTCCACCCCAATGGCTGGCTCTTTGTGGGCTGTGGTGTGGTGGTTTTGGGCTTGCTTGGCGGGCTTGTGTACAATTTTGTCACCAGGCGGCAGTTGCAGGGCCGGGTCATACTCAACGATACCCTGGCGGAGGATACCGACGTGGTTGGTGATTTGTCCGGCATGGTGGGCAAGGAGGGCACGGCGGTCACTATTCTGCGGCCTTATGGCGAAGCCGATTTCAACGGCATACGCATGGAGGTGGCCTCAAAGGGCCCGATGATTGAGCGCGGCGCGAAAATCCGCGTGCTGGAGACCCAGGGCACCAAGGTTGTTGTTGGTGTGGTGGATGGGAACTGAAGACCGTGGGGCTCTGCCCCACACCCCGCGAGCTTTTGAAAAAGCTCGACCAAAACTTTAATTTTTGGAGGTTAAGATGAACGCATTGTTTTTGTTAAACACCGACCCGTTTGGAGAGTTGCCCATCCTGGGTATTGCTATTGCCGCCGCAATATTGCTGTTTCTTGTATTGTTTTTGCGTTTTGTGCCGCTGGGGCTATGGATTTCCGCCATTTCCGCCGGGGCCAAGGTGGGTATTGGCGCGCTCATTGGGATGCGCTTGCGCAGGGTCAACCCGGTGCACATCGTGCGCCCGCTGATTAAATGCACGAAGGCCAACATCCCCATTCCCGTGAGTCAGCTGGAGGCCCATTACCTGGCCGGGGGGCGGGTGGACGCGGTTATCAACGCGTTAATCGCCGCCCATCGCGCCAATATCGAGCTCCCCTTCGAGAAGGCCGCCGCCATTGACTTGGCCGGGCGGGACGTATTCGACGCGGTGCGTATGAGCGTAAACCCCAAGGTTATCGAGACGCCCATGATTTCTGCCATGGCCATCAACGGCATTGAGGTGAAGGCCGTGGCCCGTATCACCGTGCGCACCAATATCCAGCGGCTGGTGGGCGGCGCGGGAGAGGCTACCATTGTGGCCCGTGTGGGCGAGGGTATCGTCACCACCGTAGGCTCGGCCCAGTCCCACCGGGAGGTGCTGGAGAACCCGGATAAGATTTCCAAGACCGTACTGGCCAAGGGGCTGGACGCGGGTACCGCTTATGAAATCCTCTCCATTGATATTGCCGACGTGGATGTGGGGCGCAACATCGGGGCCCATTTGCAAATTGAGCAAGCCGAAGCGGATAAGAAAATCGCCGAAGCCAAGGCCGAGGAACGCCGCGCTTTGGCTGTGGCCCAAGAGCAGGAAATGCGCGCCGAGGTAGAGCGTATGCGTGCCAAGGTAGTGGAAGCCGAGGCCGAGGTGCCCAGCGCGCTGGCCTTTGCCCTGCGCGAAGGCAAATTGGGCTATATGGATTTCATCAATATGGAAAACCGGAAGGCCGACACCCTCATGCGCGAGAACATTGGCACCGCGCAAATGGATGTGTCCATTAAACCCGCTCCGGGCAAGTAAAAATTGTGCCATCAACATTAATGTGACTAGAAAATTGTTAGGGCTCCACGCAAGCAAATAAAATGCTCGCAATGTGTGTACCATGTATACCGTCTGCACTAACCCGCCTGGCACAAGGCTTTGCGGGTGGTGTAGGCGGTTTTTTCGTGTGTACATCTCTATGTTGGATTGCATTTCATGCCACTCAAATTGCAGTTTATGTAAAATCGCTTGAATCGGGCATTCGTTCTGTGTATTCTGAAATTAGGAGGTAGCTCACAACATGAAATTAACCGCCCAAAAGGATGTAAGCCTAGATAATGATTATGTAGACGTAAGGTATCGGGAACTCACGCCTGTAATCCACCAAATATTCCAGTTATGCGAAGAAACTGGCTCTGTTTTGTTGTGCAAAAAAGAGGGTGCTACATATAAAATCGACGTTAATGATGTTCTTTACATTGAATCAGTTGACAGAAAAAGTTGCGTGTACACTAAGGACGATGTTTTTCATTTGCCAACCCCATTGAAACAGCTTGAGGAGTCTTTAGCAGGGCAACAATTTGTCCGTGTTAGCAAAATGGCTTTGTTGAATATCTACAAAATCAATTCGGTTGCCAATGGTTTGCATTTTCGTATGACAGCCGAAATGAGCAATAGCGAAAAGATTGTTGTCGGCAGACGCTACAGGGAAGATTTAATCGAAGCGATAAGCGAATTAGCGAAGGAGGTGTCAAAATGAGGAAGAAGCCCGCATTCACTTTTTTTGACATGAATCCACTTATACTGTTTTGCGTTATCTATGTGGTTACGATACTGATTAACGCTGTAATACTGGGCGCATTATCCAATGTGGCGTATATCAGCATACGGCATCTAACAGATAATGCCATTTTGTGCGGTGCGCCGGTTGTGACGTTAATACTGTTTAGGCGGGTGCCGTTATTGAAATATTTTGATGATGACGATTGCAGTCCGTGGATTAGTGTTTCTGTGCATTATGTGCTTTCGTGCGCATTGCTCCTGGGTTTCGGTTTCGTTTTGGCAGTAATACGCGCAGTACCTGCAACCCTTGCGGATTATTTGGGCTTGATTGGTGTATACACACAAGGGTACATCGTTGTGGTGATTTTTGGGGTTGTAATCGAAGTTTCAAAAGTAGAGAGTGTCAATAAAAATTTGAAGATAATACAAGAAAGCCAAAAAAGGAAAACCGGAGGGGTTCAAAGTGAATAAAATTCTTAAATCAAAAGTAATGTCAGTAGTTATGTGTCTTATTGTGATGATTGGCGTTATACCAATCGCTGTATTCGCGCAAGGGGCAGTAAGCCGTGAAGCACAAGAACACATTACAAGTCAACTGCAACGCGCAAGCATTCCCAATGCCGCTGTCGCCGTAATTCGCAGTGGCGAAACGTCTTATATGCTCATGGACAGCAGGCAGGATACCTTGTTTGAGATAGGCTCGGTGTCAAAGACGTTTACTGCTTTTGGCGTATTGATGCTGGAAGAAATGGGCTTGTTGTCTGTAGCCGACCCTGTAAATATGCATTTGCCGTGGTTTGAGGCGCGTTATAACGGCACGATTGTGCCCCATGGGGATATACGCATTTATCACTTTTTACAGCATACAAGCGGTTTTACTCATGATGAAAGGCGTTTTCCCACAATTGTGATTGAAACCGCAAGCGAGTTTATTTCAGCATACGCGGGTATTGAACTTGCCTTTTACCCTTCCACTGGGCACAGCTACAGCAATGCGGGTTATATGTTGCTTGGGCTTCTTATCGAAGCCGTATCCGGGCTTAGTTATGACGAGTTTATGACACAATATGTTTTGCATCCGCTTGGCTTGTACAGCACATTTACAAGCATACAAAACGCCCATGCCACAGGCCGGGTTATAGGCGGGCATCAGCGTGCATTCTTCCGGCAATCGCCTGTGGATATGGAACATGCTCCTATTTTAATACCGCAGGGTTATATCCATTCAAGCATAACAGACATGACACGCTGGGCAGGGATACATCTTGGGATAGTTGATGTACCTGAGCCGTTTGCAAGGGTTGTGGCAAGGTCGCAAGAAAATTTCCACACCGCAACCAATCCTTTTGCGGAATTTGATTATCATCATGTAGCCGGCGGTTGGGTCGTTTGGGATGATAGCGGCATCATAGAACATACCGGGGCGGCTACGGGTTATGTCGCCGCAGTCCGGTTGCTGGGCGAAGATGATGCCGCTGTTGTAATTCTTGCCAACTCAGGTGTTTTTGGGCTTACGATAAACCGGCTTGCAGATATTACGGCAGATGCCGTGATTCATGGCCGTTTCAATAATATAGGCGTTGATTTATATGTAATTATAGACATCGTGCTTACCGCCGCTATAATTTGGGGACTCTTTAGTCTGTATAAATTTGTACGCCTTTTGACGCAGACGATAAAGCGTGTTCGTGGTGGCGAAGCGATAAAATACAGCGGCATACAGGCAAAATGGTTTTTTGACTTAACTTTTGCTGTCGCAATTTTACTCGCGATTTATCTTGTCTTGCCCAACATATTTGGTTTACCTGTTTCGATTTTAATTGTCGTCATGCCTATAAATATGCTCATAGCTATACTATTTGCATGGTTTGATTTGGCTCACTCGCTGTTCGGATTGTGGGTTAGGGTGTTTTTGAGGGCGGAAAATAGGGGCAAATAAAATGTTTTCAATTGTATAGCCGAATAAAACGGGAACGGGCTACCACTGCGCTGTGGCGGCTCGTTCCCGTTTTATTCGGTTTTATTCGGCTTTGTGTGACAATTTCGACACAATGTGTGTCCCTTTAAAAATTCATGCTGTGACTTTTATGGAGGGTATGAATTTGTTACTATGTGTGTAGTTTAATGCAGTACATTATTTTATTCAAGAGGAGCGAAATTATGGCGAAGAGTAAACAATCCAAAATGGAAAAGGAACGTCTGGACGAGGTTATCGGCAGAAACATCCGCACCGAGCGGCAGGCGCGCAACCTCTCCCGCGACGAGCTGGCAGAAATGCTGGACCTCACCACCTCACATATGGGCCTGATTGAAAGAGGCGAACGCGGTGCCACCGCCGTCACCCTTTCCCGGCTGACCAAGGTGCTACAGCTTCCCATCGACAACTTTTTTTCCTCGCCCCCGGCCCTTTCCTTGCGGGAGGAGCGGAGCACCGGACGCGCCGCAAGCCATAAAAAAATAGCCAGCCTGACCGCCAACATGACCGACGCTGAATTGTCGTTTATCATCCAGGTGATTCAAGCCATGACGAAGATGACTGTGGCTAAAGAGGAAAAATAGCTATTCCCGCTCTCCCCGGTTGCGGGTGATGAGGTGGATGGGTGTGCCGTCGAAGCCAAAGGCTTCGCGGATACGGTTTTCCAAAAACCGCAGATAGGAAAAATGCATGAGCCGCTTATCATTGACGAAGAGTACAAAGGTAGGCGGCTTTATTGATACCTGGGTGATGTAATAGATGCGCGCCGCCCGGCCCTTGTCCATGGGGGGCGAATGGATGGCGGTGGCCTCGATGAGCACCTCGTTGAGGGTGCCGGTGGCGATGCGCATGGCATGGTTCTGATAGCAGGTGAAAATCAGGCCAAAGAGCTTGTGGACGCGCTGGCCCGTGAGGGCGGAGATGTAGAGCTTGGGGGCGTAGGGCATGTAGGCCAGCTCCCGTGCGACTTTCTCGTTGAATTTTTCCATGGTTTTGTCGTCTTTTTCGATGGTGTCCCATTTATTGACGGCGATGATGGCGGCTTTGCCCCGTTCGTGGGCGATGCCCGCTATTTTTGTGTCCTGCTCGCTGATGCCCTCCTCGGCGTCAATCATCAGCACGCACACGTCGCAACGCTCGATGGCGGCGATGGCACGGATGATGGAATACCGCTCGATGTTTTCCTTGATGCGGCTCTTGCGGCGCAGGCCCGCTGTGTCTATGAAGAGGTATTCGTGGCCGTCCCGGGTGGCGAAGGTATCCACCGCGTCCCGGGTGGTGCCGGGGATATCGCTTACGATGAGGCGTTCCTCCCCCAGAATCTTGTTGATAAGGGAGGATTTGCCCACGTTGGGCTTGCCCACGATGGCTACCTTTATCCGGTCGTCGTCTTCGTCGCCGGGGGTGCCGGCGGGGAAATGGCTGACGATTTCGTCCAGCATGTCCCCCAGGTTCAGGGCTTGCCCGGCGGAAACGGGTATGGGCTCGCCGATGCCCAGCTCGTAAAATTCGTATAGCTCGTGGTTGTCCTTGGCCGGGGTGTCCACCTTGTTGACGGCGAGAACCACGGGCTTTCGCGAGCGGCGCAAAACCTCGGCCACCTGCGCGTCCGCGTCGGTGACGCCGGATTTTATATCGCACAGGAACAAAATCACGTCCGCGCTTTCGATGGCGGCCTCTGCCTGGCGGTATACGTGGCGGGTCAATACATCCTCTGCGTCGGGGTCCAGGCCGCCGGTGTCTATCAGCGTGAAGGCGCGGTTCAGCCATTCCGTGTCGGCGTAGAGGCGGTCACGGGTGATGCCGGGGGCGTCGTCCACGATGGCGATTTTGCTCCCGGTAATGCGGTTAAACAACGTGGATTTGCCCACGTTGGGGCGGCCTACTACGGCTACGATGGGTTTTGGCATACAAGCTCCTTTGATTTACACTGTCCTTTCCCGCAGTGTTCGCAGGTAAGGTTCAGGTTCGTTTCCCGCAGGAAAAAGTGGGGATTCTTATAAAAGGCGATTTCCCAGCGCAGAAATACGGCCAGGGACAGCACCACCAGGCTAAGGGAATAAAAACCGGGGAAAAGCACCAAAGCCGCGCACATCATCAGATAGTCCCAATTATAAATGCGGCAGGAGGTACAGCAATGGTTGCCCATAAACAGCCTTTGGAAGGGGCAGCGGAACAAGACGAAGGTGATGTCCAACACGGCGTAGGACAGCATGAATATAAACACCGCCCCCGGCGTGAGCCGCCCCAAAGCGTACAGCCCCCACAGCAACAGTGCGCTGGCGGCAAGCCAAACCAAAAAGCTGAGAAGCGCGCCCTTATTCAGGCGGCGGCGCAAGGCGGCTTTATTTATCGCACCATTTCCGCCATCGGGGGCGGGGAGGAAGGCACGGGAAAAATGCTTCCGGGCACCCATGGGGATTATATTATTGGGGAAAAGACGCAGGAGCATCTCCCCAACGAGGTAGAGCCAAACCACCCAAAGCAACGCCCCGCCCAAGCCCCACCGGAAGGGTGCCAAAAAGCAAAGCGCGCCGCCGTCCGTAAAATATAGCACTACCGCCGCCGCCAGCAACAGCAGACGAAAAAGGAAAATCCGCATAGCTTGGCAAGTATACCAATATATGTATAAAATTGACAACCGGAAATGCAATTGAACACAGGACGGCTCATGAACGGCTCTGTGCGGCAAGTACATACGCAATCAACGTGAAAGGACAAGCCTGTGAAGCTGTGTTATGATTCATAGAATAAACGAATAAATTTTATATTTGTGGAGGTCAACTTGTGTCAAACACACTTCCATCAATGGAAACGGAGCGTCTTGTTTTGCTACCTTGGAAACTGGAATATGCCGAGGGTATGCTTTTGTTCGCCTCAAACGAAAACGTAATAAATTCGGCGGACAACTGGAGCGTAATGGGGCATGTCAGGCAGGCAAAGACAAAAATTAAGCGTTTTATCGACAGGAACGCTAATGAGTGGGCTATTGCATTAAAAACCGAAAACGGAAACAAGATAATCGGTTCAATAGGAATATGGAAACACGCTAAAAGTTGGAAAGATTACAGTAAATACAATCTCTCTTTCAACCTCGTTTATTTACTTGCCGAAGAATATTGGGGCATGGGATTATGCACAGAAGCAGCCCAAAAGGTAATGCATTTTGCCTTTGTCGGAATCAAATGTGACGCTTTGGGCGCATGTCATCTCAATTGGAATAACCGCTCACGCAGCGTTATTGAAAAATGTGGCTTTAATAAAATAAATAAAAATTACGACATGAACGACCCGAAAACAGGAATCAATTATTGCTTGACAAGGGAAAATTACTTAAACTTTCATGGCATTTCGCAAGATAGCGCGGAGTACGGCATAGTTGACGTATCGAAATACGAACAAAAACCCCGAATAGAAAAGCCGCAACAGAAATACGACCCAAGACAACCCAGGCAATCAAAGGGAAGTCCTTACAGCATAGATAATCCCATACGGAAAATTGACGGCATTTCATGGATAAAAGAACCTACTGGGTATTTATGCGGACAATCCTGCGTGGCTATGCTTACTGCTGTGTCGGTTGATGATGTAATAAAAATAATGGGTACAGACAAAAGCACAAGCCATGCCCATATCAGAAAGGCATTAAATTACTACGGCATCAGATATGCGCCGATAAATCGTTCGCCCGAACCTCATGCCAATTTGCCGGAATTATGCTTGATTGTATTTACGTTACCTGAATATAGGCATTGGAGTTTATACTACAAGGGTCTATTTTACGACCCCGAGTTCGGAATAATAAACGAATACCCACCCAATGCTGTGTTATGCGATGTGTGGGAAATATATCCGTAACACACAGTATAAACATTTTGTAGAGAGGCGATGAAATGAGCAAACATCATAAAGTAACGCAAAAGCCCATTAGTGAAGTTGCAAAATTCATGAAAAATTTGATACCAGCTAACATACCCGAAGTTTATGCGCTAAATTCAGTTTTTGACAACATTGCAAGCGAAGAAAGTATACGAACCGGCGTTATTGCATTTAGGGATTTTCTATATTTATTTTTTGACCGCCTGATTTTGGAGGGGCATTTGTACGCCACGCCGCCTAACAAGCCAAGTAGCATGACAGATTATCCTTTTTTGGACGGCATATCAAACCTATTAGCCGAAATAGGTTATCATGGCGTATTGGCAGAAAGTGGCGATTCATTGTTAGTGACCCAAATATCCTCACAAACTGCGGCAAAAATTACAAATTCAAATATGATTAAATGCTTGCGGTTTCTAACCATTTGCGGATTTGTTTTTAGCACTATTGACTTAGATTCAAAAAACATTAAAATTCTGGAAGCACTACCATTAGAAGCGTCATACCCCAATAACCCAATAATGCTTACAGGATTAAAAGCCCTATCGGTTGCAAATATGGAATTACGAACGACAAGAAGATTTTGGAATGACCATAATCTTTTATTGTGTGACTACAGACCGATAAAAGCAGAGCCTACCGAAACAGGCGAAATAGTAAAGGATTATTTGCACCCATTGCCTGATAAGGTTCGAGAATTTGCTTTGAAATTACATCAGCGTTATACAAATAGGGGAATGACTTGTTCTGTTAGAATATTAGGAGATATTAATTTTGCTTATGCGGATATAAGCAAAAGCAAAAAAATATTATCGCCTACAGATATATACGCTTTAAGCGTGTGGCAAATTTCTATTTCTATGAAAAACGGGTATTGCATATTTGTAAGACCTAAAAAAGTAAATAAATATACACAAATAATTGAGAAATTCCCTTTAGCCTTGCAAGAAAAAATTACGGCCGGATATGGCTGTGACAGAAAGAGGGGAAAATCCTGTCAAGGCGGTTGCCAAGGAATTAGCATACCTTTAGATAATTCAATATTTGATATAGCAGAAGATATTGAAATATGGATTGATAATGAAGCACCAAGTTTGCACAAACAATAAAAAAATTTATATTTTGGAGGATTGCATTATGCAAAATTTTGAAAATGCCATGAAAATAATGGTAGAACGCTTTGCCAAGGATAGCCTTATTGCAGTTGCTACAACAGACGGCGAACGCCTGCATAACCGTGTCGTTGACGCTTATTATGAAAATGGCGCATTTTACATCAGCACCCACGCGCTATCAAACAAGGTAAAACAAATCGAAGCAAATTCCGAAGTTGCAATATGTGCTATTGATTGGTTCAGCGGACACGGAAAAGGAAAAAATCTGGGTTGGGTTCTTGACCCTCAAAATGCCGAAATCAGAGAAAAAATCCGCAAAGCCTTCGTGTGGTATGACGATGTAACCAACGAACAAGATAAAAATTCCTGTTTTCTTGAAATTCGTCTTACAGACGGAATGTTGATAAAAGACCACCACGCAATACGCTATCAAATTGATTTTGAAAACGAATCTGCACTTTTAAGTGAGAATTGGGGCGAGTTTAAGTAGCACACTTACATTTTATCCGGCTATAGCTATGGAAACGCAATTTTGACGCGGGATGGGTACTGGGTGATTTGGAGATGATGGCGCAAATTGCTATAAAAAAAGGCGATGGGGTGGTGGTGGCTCTTTCCGGCGGGGCGGATTCGGTGGCCTTGCTTTCGATGCTTGTGGCGCGGCGGGAATCCCTTGGGCTGGCCTTGTTTGCTGTGCATGTGAACCACGGCTTGCGGGCGGAAGCGGCTGGGGACGAGGAATTTGTGCGGGAATTGTGCGCGCGCTGGGCGGTGCCCTTGCGCGTTTTTTGTGTGGACGTACATGCCGAGGCGAAGGGGGGGAAAGTCGGCGTGGAGGAGGCGGGGAGGCGGGCGCGGTACGCGGCCTTTCAAACCGCCCTGGAGGATTGGGGCGCGGACAAAATCGCCACAGGGCACAATTTGGACGACAACGCCGAGACGGTTTTACTTAACCTTTGCCGGGGGGCAGGGTTGCGGGGCTTGTGCGGGATACCCCCGGTCAGCGGAAATATTATACGCCCGTTGCTGGAGACCTCCCGGGCGCAAATCGAAGCCTATCTAATGAAGGAAGGCATCCCCTTTGTCACCGATGCCTCCAACGCGGGGAACGCCTATGCCCGGAACCGGATGCGTAATATTATTTTGCCCGCCCTTGCGGAGCACATCAACCCCAACGCGGCGGGGAATATGGCCAGAAACACGGATTTTTTGCGCGTAGATGCCGACTATTTGGAAGCGGCCGCCCGGGAAGCCTATGCCCACTGCGCGCAAGTTTCACCCACGGCGCGGGACGGACACCCCGCCGTTGTTATAGACATTCCCCGCCTTTTGGCCTTGCCGGAGGCTTTGCGCTACCGGGTGGCGCGGGAGGCCGCCGCCCGGGCCCGGCATCCCCACAGCACGGGAAACGCCGCCTTGGCCGACATCCACGCCATACACATCCGGGATGTGTTGCGCCTTGCCGGCGGGCCCTCCGGCCGGGAAGTGCGGCTCCCTGGGCTTACTGCGCGGCGCGAATATGACGGGCTGTGCTTCTTTCCCGGCGCGCCCGCTTGCGCCCAAAGCGGCTTTTGTTATCCCCTTACGCCGGGTACGCCTCTCTTTGTCCCGGAAATTTCCAAGCTCGTCACCTTTACGGGCTGTACGCAGTCCGCAGATTATGGTATCCTTTGCGCGCCTATGCCCGGGCTGTGTCTGCGCACCCGCCGCCCGGGGGACCGTATATCCCACAGCAAGAAATTGCAGGATTATTTTACCGATAACAAAGTCCCTCGGCACCGGCGCGACGCCATTGCACTGGTGGCGGTGGGCAGTGAAATCATATGGATTTTGGATGAAAAAAATAAAATCACGAAAAATGGGAGGCATTACATGGTACCCGGAGAAACCGTAGAAATGCTGTTGAGTGCTGCGCAAATCGAGGAACGCCTGAACAGCCTGGCCGAGGAAATCAACCGCGACTATGGCGACAAGCCCATTATACTGGTATGCGCCCTTACGGGGGGGGTATTTTTCCTGGCGGATTTGGCCCGTAAGCTGGGGAATAAGACCACCTTGGACTTTGTGCGGGCCTCCAGCTACGGCGACGGCACTTCCACCAGCGGCAAGGTATTGCTGGACTGCCACCCCAAATTGGATTTGCGGGGGAAGGACGTGCTGGTGGTGGAGGATATCATCGACACGGGGCATACCCTGGCGTATTTGAAAAAATACGTGGAGGATTTGAACGTGGCCAGCGTGCGTATTTGCGCCTTGCTGGACAAGCCCAGCCGCCGCCTGATTAACGTAAAGGCCGATTATGTCGGCTTCTCCATCCCCGATGCCTTCGTGGTGGGGTATGGGCTGGACTATGCCCAGCGGTATCGCAACCTGCCCTATGTAGGCGTGTTGAAATTTACTAATTAGAAAAGAGGCGCGAAATGGCCCTCCATAAACGTTCCGGCAATTTTGCTTTGTTTTTGCTTGTCACGGCGATACTCCTTATGGTGACAATGCTCCTCCGTATGGGCACGCAGAATGACACGGGGGAATTATATACTTACGCCCATCTGGTGCGGGATTTGAACGCCAACCGGGTGGGGCGCATCGTCGTCACCCCCAATAATAATGTACCCAGCGTGGGCCAAGCGGAGGTCACGCTGATTAACCCCATCGCCACCCATACCATTGAAATCCCCAACCTGGACGTCTTCATGGCGTATATCCACAGCTTCCTGGGCAACCAGGCGGGGCTACTCTTCTTCGATGCCAACGCGCCGGTGCGCCCCCACTGGATAATCTCGGCCCTGCCCATTATTCTCATGCTGGGCTTCGGCGGGATTATCTTTTTTTTCATCTACCAGCAGGCCCAGGCCGGCGGCGGGCGGCATATGAACTTCGGCAAGAGCCGCGCCAAGGTAATTTTGCAGGACAAGCGCAAGGTGAACTTTGACCAGGTGGCGGGGCTGGAGGAAGAGAAGGCCGAGCTGGCGGAAATCGTAGACTTCCTGAAAACACCCCAGAAATACAATGACATCGGTGCGCGCATCCCCAAGGGGATTTTGCTGGTGGGGCCGCCGGGTACGGGCAAAACCTACCTGGCCCGTGCCGTGGCCGGGGAGGCCGATGTGCCCTTTTATAGCATTTCCGGCTCGGATTTTGTGGAAATGTACGTAGGCGTGGGCGCGTCCCGGGTGCGGGATTTGTTTGAGCAAGCCAAGCGCAACCCGGCCAGTATTATTATTATTGACGAAATCGACGCCGTGGGGCGCAAGCGGGGCGCGGGCCACGGCGGCGGCCACGACGAACGGGAGCAGACCCTGAACCAGTTGCTGGTGGAGATGGACGGCTTCGCCCTCAACGAGGGGGTCATCGTGCTGGCCGCCACCAACCGGCCGGATATCCTGGACCCGGCGTTGCTACGCCCCGGCCGCTTCGATAGGCAAATCGTGGTCAACCGGCCGGATATCAAGGGCCGGGAGGCGGTTTTGCATGTCCATACCGAGGGCAAGAAAATGGACGCTGACGTAAACCTGCGGGTGGTGGCGCAAACCACGGCGGGCTTCACCCCCGCCGACTTGGAAAACCTGATGAACGAGGCCGCCCTCATCGCCGCCCGGGACAATAAAACACTGGTGGATATGGATTCCATCCGCAAAGCCTTCATCAAGGTAGGCATCGGTACGGAGAAGAAATCCCGGGTCATCACGGAAAAGGAACGCCGCATCACCGCCTACCACGAGGCCGGCCACGCCATCTGCCACGAAATTCTGCCGGATATGGACGCCACCTATATCATTTCCGTTATCCCCACAGGCCGCGCCGGGGGCTATGTGATGCCCCTTCCCGGCGAGGACCGGAACTATGTGAGCAAAAAATTCATGGAGCAGTCCATTGTGGCCTTGCTGGGGGGGCGCGCCGCGGAAGCGAAGGTGCTGGGCGACATCACCAACGGAGCCGCCAACGACATCGAGCGCGCCACCCAAACCGCCCGGGACATGGTGGTGAAATACGGCATGAGCGACACCTTGGGCCCCATCCAGTTCGGTAATGCCAACAACGAGGTGTTCCTGGGCCGGGATTACGCCAATGTCCGCAATTATGGCGAGCAGGTGGCCTCTTTGATAGACAACGAAATCAAATCCATCGTGGAGAACAGCTACAACGAGGCCCTGGCCCTCATCGACACCCACATGGAGGTACTGCACAGCATCGTGGCGTTGCTTATGGAAAAGGAGCGGGTATCCGGCGAGGAAGTGCGGAATTTATTCCCTATCGGCGTTCTTTCGCCAAAAGACAACAAGGGCGGCCTGATGGGCGAGGTGCTGTAAGAAAACTGACCGTAAAATGTAATCCCGTTGTAATGGTAATCAGGGTAAATCCATGGTTGAATGGGCATACGCTATAAGAAATGAACGGGGTGTTTTCTGGTGGATAACAGGATGGGCTTCGCAAAAATATGTAAGCAAGGGACGCCGATTTCCCTTGCTCTTTTATTTGCTCTGGCAATGACTGTGTTTGTATACGCCAATGGCGTCAACGGCATCAACGGAGCCAACACCGTGGACGATGAATACGAGAACGGCATTGTCACCCCGCAGGAGCCCATCGTGGAGGAGCCCCTGTGGAATGACGACATGATAGCCGACCGCAACCCCACCCGCCGGGTACAGCACGTTACCTTGCGGGGTGTATTCCCCGACATCCAGCCCGCCTTCGGCCCGGCCTACGAAGCACTCAACGAGCATATCAGCACGGCGGCCTCCGCCATGATAGAGAACGCCCTGCGTCTGCGGGCCCGTACCGTTACCTTTTCCTACGAGGTACATGCCACCGTGGACGTGGTTTCCATTGTCATGAATGCCAGCATCGCCGCCGTCACCACCCGGGAAACGGTGAAATCCATCAACTTCAGCCCCAGAACCGGGGAGTTGCTTAACCTGGAGGAGGCCATGGGCTTCAACGTAGCCCCCCTGGCCGAGCGTATCCTTACGGAATGGATGCGGGATAACCCGGAGCGGTATTATTCCGCCCTCACCGCGCCCCTTTCCAGCTTTTACCTTACCGAAACCCGGCTGGTCTTCCTCTTTGACGAATTTCAAATCTCCACCGTGGCCGGCAGTCCGGGCCGCCTAGAGCTGACCCGGGCCCATATCATGGCCCTGCCGCCCATTGCCCCTGCCCAGTACAAAATACTGGAAGATGTGTACAATATTAAAATGGTGCCCGTGGGCGTTATTGCCCGCTATATGGGGTACAATGCCCAATCCCAGCTATACCTGAGCCCAAGGCGTGTCCACATCTGGCGCGACGATACCCGCGCCCACCTGATGATGACCCTCATCCTGGGGGAAAACAGTTATGACTGGGAGGGTAATTTCCAACGCCCCTTGGAGGCGGCCCCCATTTTGTACAACGGGCGTACCCTCATTCCCATTACTTTCTTTGACCAGATTATGCCGCGCACCACCTACCACGTAGACGAATACGGCTATATCCATTTTTTGGCTTATCGTAGCCGTTAAAATTTCCTTAAAATTTTTATTACACGTTTGTTAAGCATGTGTTACGCACATTTGACAAATGTGTTTTTTTTTGGTATACTGCCAGTGATGCAAGTGAGTTGAAAGGAGGCACCATGAGGGGTTAAATATAACTAGAGATGGGAGAGGTGAAGCATTTTGTATGACCGTAGCGATGTGTTCCATGTCCGCAACGATATCCAAAAAATCATCGGAAGCAAGGTAAAACTGGAAACCAACAAAGGCCGCCAGAAGTCGGTAATCAACCGGGGCGTAGTATCCAATGTCTACCCCAGCATCTTTACCGTACAGCTTAGCGAAGGCCCGGATACCTCACGGAAGCTTTCCTTCAGCTACACCGATGTACTGACCAACACCGTGGAGATTACCCTCTGCGACTAACAATTGAATAATTGAAATATGAATACTTAATAAACCTCCGTCATAGGATATGATGGAGGTTTTTTAATATAGCGAACTCGAAGGGAGAGGAAGATATGGAACTGGTAAGGGAGCAAGTGTTTTTGGACCAAAGTGTGGGAAGTGAGCAACAACAGCTCATGCTGGAGGGCGAAATCGTCGTACCCGACGCGAAGCCCGACATGGCGGTACTTTTACAGACGGAGGAGCGGGTGCTCATTGACCGGGTGGAGGTAAGTGCCGACCGGGTCAATTTCGTGGGGCGGCTAAACTTGTCGGTGCTTTACATCGCCAAGGCCGCCGACAAACCTGTGCATGTACTCACCCACAGCCATACCGTGGATGATTTTATGAATCTGGAGGGCGTGAACAAGGACATGTGGGTCCAGGCCAAGGCAGAAATCGCCAATGTGGAGTTCCGCCTGTTGAACGACCGGAAGGTCGGCTTTCGGGCCATTGTGAATGTGCGGGTGCGCTCGGAGCGTTCCGACGCCCATGAAATGGTCATACATATCCATGACGTGCCGGAGAACCAGCTCTTGAAAACACCGCTCCACATCAACCGTACCATTGAGCATAAGGCGGAGCGGTTCCCGGTGAACGATTCCCTCACCTTGCCCTCCAGCAAGCCCAACGTACGCGAGATTTTGCTTATGACGGCACAGGTAGCCAACCGGGACGAGCGGCTGGCCAACGGGCGGGTCAACCTTTCCGGGGAATTGCTCATCACTACCTTGTACCGGGGCGATACCGACGAGAGTGTAATTGAGTTCGTGGAGAGCGTGGTACCCTTTAACGGCTCTGTGGATATTTCCGGTGCCCGGGAGGATATGTTTGCCGATGTGAATCTACAAATACTGGAGCAGAACGCCCGTGTCATACCCGACGACGACGGCGAGGACCGGGTGATAGAGCTGGAGATTTCCGTGGGGGCGCAGATGAAGGTATATGCCACGGAGAGTCTTTCCATTCTGGAGGACGCCTACAGCACGGACCAGCAGCTGCACATCAGCAAGAGCGTCGTCCATGTGCCGCGCCTGGTGTGCCACAACCGTAACCAAACCCCCGTCAAGGAAGTGGTAACGCTGGGGGTGGGCTTGCCGGATATGCTACAGGTTTTCCGGGTGCGGGGGCAGGCTTACCTGGATGAAATTAAGGTGCTGGAGGATAAAATCGTGGTGGAGGGCGCGATTACCACCGACATCCTCTACGTGGCGGAGTCCGACGCCCAGCCCCTGGGGAGCTACCGCACCATTGTGCCCTTCCGGCAGGTCATCGAGGCCAAGGGTGCCCGGCCCAATATGCGGGTAAGCGTGGAAACGGCCATAGACCATGCCACCTTCAATATGCTCAGCACCCGGGAAACGGAAATCCGCTTCATGCTGACTTTCAATACCCAGGTCATCGAAGAAGAGGCGGCTCGCATCGTCAACGACATCACCTTCACAGACATCGACCCGGAGATGATGAACGCCATGGCCAGCATGACCGTATACATGGTGCAAAATGGGGATAATCTCTGGCACATCGCCAAAAAATACAACACCCCCCTGGACGAACTCCTGGCGGTAAACGATATCGAGCCCGGCGCGAAGCTGATGGCCGGACAACGCCTGCTGGTGCTGAAGAAGGGGCTGTGATATAAGAAATTTAAATTATAAATATGTATAAAAGAGCCAAAAGCCCTCGGAATTTTCCAGGGCTTTTATTTTTTTGCTTTGAAATACATGGCTATACACACGCCCAAATGGAGGACTTTCGAATTGTCGGCACACAGCGTTAGTTCAAAATGGCATCAAGCATACAGTTCAATTCCGGGCTTGTTTCCAACAAATTTGGTGCTATACTTATAAATTGGAGGGGAAAACGCCGCCATTGAACGCTTGCAAAAGGTCTGCCTTTTTTAACAAAGTCCCACGCCAAAGGTAGAGCGGATTGCTTGTAAAGCAGGTGAAGCGAAGCGGCTACATAGCAAGGAGAGGAGTGATATGGCGCAAGCACTCTTTCGATATTCCAACGAGCCAAGTGACACGATAAATAGAGACTTTACCCCGTCATACACAGACATGTAATAGAAATTCACTGGCTGTTGGATTATCCAAAGTAATACCACATTAAAGGAGGATATTCCAATGTTTAAGAGCCTAAAGAGTAAATTAACTATTCCAAGTATAGGTATTATTGTGCTGGTTGTGCTTGGCATTATGCTGTATTCGTCCAATGCCGCAAGCACATTGGCAGACAATTTGATTTGGGAACGTGCATACGCATCGTCCAGAGCGGCCGATGCACATATTGCCCAGCTATCGGCGCAAACCAACGTGGTGGCATATGCGGTGGCGGGTGACTATACGATTCTTTCTGCCATCATGGACTGGAACGCCGGAAACAACCGGACAGAAAACAGAAACATCATCATTAACCGATTGCGTGAATTAGGAAGAACGATGGCTGTGGACAGCTTTACGGTGCGCGACTTTGAGGGGCGAACCATCGTAAGGTTGCATGATTTGAATTTTTATTATGATATTGACGGGCTTGCAAATGCGGTCAATGCCATTGAGCACAGACAGTCTACTACTTCATTTACATCCACGGCGGCAATGCCCATGAGCCTTATCACCACGGTACCCATCATACACGAAGACCAAGTGCTGGGCACCATGGCACCCATTTTCCACTTTAACACAGACCAATTTATAAACAATATTTCCCATGTATTCAACGCCCCTGTTTCTGTTTACCGTGGGCGCGAAACGGTTGCGTCATCGCTAATGCTGGAAGGCCGCCCTGCAGTCGGGGTTGAAGTAAGCGAAGAAATAGGGGACATTGTAATAGATGAGCGTACCTCCCATATGGTAGACCATTATATTGACGGCGAAGGTGCGATTAGCTTCTATATGCCTTTCTTGGGCGCGGCGGGCAATGCCATAGGCATGATGGCCATACATTTTTCTACCGCAGACGCCGATGACGCCACTTCGTCTATGGTAATGACTATGTTGCTTTTTGGCATCATCGGTGTGCTTGCCGCCGCAGGGATTATGTTTTTATTAATAAGGCGGTCGTTAAAGCCCCTTGATACCCTTTCGAGAACGGTAAAAGATGTTGCAGGTGGCAATATCAACGTGAATATAAACAGAGCAAATTTACCCAAAGATGAAATAGGTGCGCTCACCCAAGATGTTTGCGCGCTTGTGGATATTATCAAACATATAGTTACTGATTTAACCAACACCTATAGCGAGTATATGGAAAAAGGAAATATATACCACGCAATGAATGAAAGCGAATACCAAAATTCCTTCAAAGAAGTGATTAAACTTGTCAACAAGTTGCTTGCAAAAAACACCAAGGACATAATAAGCATAGGTGATACGCTTAACGCTTTAAGTAATGGGGAATTTAAGTTAAATATGACGATTGACGACTGGCCGGGCGAATGGAAAGTTATACCCCAGACGCTTATCAACCTTACCGACAACCTCAATTCGGTTAGCACAGAAATCGGCGCGATGATTAACGCAATATCTGCCAAAGGTGATTTGTCCTTCCAAATAGAAGCAGACAAATACAGCAACGACTGGCGCGAAATAATGACAGGGCTAAATCATATAGGAGCGGCTGTTGAAGCCCCAATTAAATCCCTTGAAATTGCCATGGGAGAAATGAAAGAAGGTAATTTTACTTTGACTGACATTGACAGTAAAATTACACAAGCGGGCTATGATGCAAATGCGGAAAATTACAACGGCGTGTTCAAAGGTATTATGCTTAGCTTTGAATCGACAATTACGGCTATTTCGTCGTATATAGGGGATATTACAGATAATTTGGCTTTAATTTCCGCTGGAAACTTAACCACAGAAATCACCCGAGCGTATGCAGGTGATTTTGAGAAAATCAAAGAATCACTCAACAGCATTTCAGCAACCCTTCACAAAACCATGTCGGACATTTCCATTGCTTCCGAACAAGTGCTGTCGGGTGCAAAGCAAATTTCCACAAGCGCGCAAGAATTGGCAAACGGCGCGCAAGAACAAGCAAGCTCGGTAGAAGAACTTAATGCTACGATTGATGTTCTTAACCAGCAAACCAAGCAAAACGCCGACAACGCATCGGAAGCCAGCGAGCTTTCTAAGCTGTCTACCACCAACGCCCAAGAGGGCAACGCTTCCATGCGGGATATGTTGACGGCAATGACACAAATTAAAGAATCGTCGGGCGAAATAGCAAAGATTATCAAGGCCATTCAAGACATTGCTTTCCAAACAAACTTGCTTGCGCTCAACGCCTCTGTTGAAGCCGCACGAGCGGGCGAACACGGCAGAGGGTTCAGCGTGGTTGCAGAGGAAGTGCGCAATCTTGCTGGGCGCAGTCAAGAATCTGTCAACGAAACCACGGGGCTTATCGAAACTTCAAATAACCGTGTGGAAAGCGGGTCAAGCATTGCGGAAGCAACCGCGAAAGCCTTAGATGCTATTGTAAAAAATGCTACCGAAGTATCGGAGATTATTAAAAGCATCTCAGTGTCATCAGCAGAGCAAGCAGAAGCAATTTCGCAAGTAAGTACAGGGCTTTCGCAAATATCGCAAGTGGTACAAAGTAACTCGGCTGTTTCGGAAGAAGCGGCGGCGGCGAGTGAGGAATTAAATGCCCAAGCAGAAATGCTCCAGCAATTGGTGGCGTATTTTAAACTGTGAGGGTTATAACCTCCCCCATGCTATCTCCCCCATCCCATGCTCCCGCAGGAAGGCATTGGCCTGGGAGAAATGGCGGCAACCGAAGAACCGTCCCCCAGCCAAGGGGCTGGGGTGGGCGGCCTTGAGAACCAGATGTTGGGGCGCGGTGATGATTTCCCCCTTGGCCTGGGCATCGCGCCCCCATAATAAAAAAACCGCGCCTTCCTTGCGGTTGTTTAGCAGTGACAGTATGGTGTCTGTGAAGTGCTCCCAGCCTTGGCCCGCGTGGGAGCGGCTTTTGTATGCCTCCACGGTGAGGACGGCGTTGAGGAGCAGTACACCTTGCCGCGCCCACGCCTCCAGGCAGCCGTGGCCCGGATGGGTAAAGCCCGTGTCTTCGGCCAGCTCCTTGTAGATGTTGGCCAGGGAGGGCGGCACGCGCACGCCGGGCTTCACCGAGAAGGACAGCCCATGGGCCTCGCCGGGCCGGGCGTAGGGGTCCTGGCCCACGATGACGGCCTTCACCCCTTCGTAGGGGGTGTATTTCAGCGCGTTGAATATGTCGTGCATGTCCGGGAAAACGGTTCGGGTGGCGTAGGCTTGCTTTAAAAAGGCACGCAGACGCAAATACGTGTCACCGGCGAAGGTCTGGGCAAGCAAGGCGTCCCAGGAATTTCCCAGCTTTACCATGGGCTACGGGGTAAAGTACTGCTTCAGGGTGGCCATCATGTCTTCAAAGTTCAATGGCTTGCCCAGGTGGCTGTTCATGCCGGATTCGTGACATTTGCTGATGTCCTCGGCGAAGACATTGGCCGTCATGGCGATGATGGGGATGCGCTGGGCTTGGGCGAAGGGCATGGCGCGGATTTTGCGGGTGGCTTCGTGGCCGTCCATAATGGGCATCTGCACGTCCATGAAGATGAGGTCATAGGCTTCCGGGGCGGCCTCGAACAAGGTCAGGGCCTCGCTTCCGTTGGAGGCTACGTCTATGGTGATGCCCATAGGCTCCAAAGCGGCCAGGACAATTTCCTGATTAATATTAATATCCTCTGCGAGGATGATGCGTTTGCCCGCGTAGCTGGGAAATTCCTCATAGGTTTCGGGGCTCTTGTGTTCGCTTGCCATGGCGGCCGCTTCTTCTTTGTCCGCCGTGGCAAGCTGTACGGTAAAGCAGAAGGTGGCCCCATGGCCCAGGTCGGATTCCACCCATATTTCGCCGCCCATGAGCTCGATGATGTGCTTCGAAATGGCAAGCCCCAGCCCGGAGCCGCCATAACGGCGGGTGGTGCTGGCCTCCGCTTGGACAAAGGGCTGGAAGAGCCGCTCCTGTTGCTCCGCGCTGATGCCGATGCCTTCGTCGTGTACCTCGAAGCGCAGGTTTACCGTTTCGCCCATCTTTTTTATCAGGTGGGCCTCCATGCGGATGGCCTTCCCCTCGGGGGTAAACTTTACCGCGTTGGAAAGCAAATTGGTCAATACCTGGGTCAGCCGCTGGTCATCCCCCACCAGTGCCAGGGGGATGTCCGGGTCTATCAGGGAGGTATAGCGGTGGTTTTTTTCGTCCAGGCGGAAGGACATGATGTTTTGCACCTGCCAGAAGGCGGTGGCCAGGGCGAAGGGCTCGTTTGAGAGTACCAGCTTGCCCGACTCGATTTTTGACATGTCCAGCACGTCGTTGATAACCCCCAGCAAATGGTTGGAGGCCGATTGTATCCGGTCGAAGGCATAGTCCTTGCGGTTAATTTCCGCCGCGTCGCGCCCGATTTTGGTCATGCCCAGAATGGCGTTCATGGGGGTGCGGATTTCGTGGCTCATGGTGGAGAGGAACTCGCCCTTGGCGCGGCTTGCGGCCTGGGCGGCGGCAAGTAAATCCTTGGTACGTTCGTTGGCCTCGGAAATCAGCCGCGCTTGCTTTTGCCGGTTGAAGGCACTGACAATCATCATGGTAGCCGAGCGCATCAGGTTTACCTGGTCCTGGGTAAAATAGCGGGATTCCTTATAGTCCCCGAAGGACACCATCCCCCAGTAATATCCCTGCATGTATACGGGAATCACCAAAAGGGACTTTACGCCGTCGTTCAGGGTATTCTTTTCCGCGCCCTCCATGTCGTCAAAGGGGCGGTTAATCACCTCGCCGTTTTCAAAGAGCTCCTTCCAGCCCGGTATCTGGCTGTAGCGGTAGCGGTGCTGTGCCATACATTCCACTTGGTCGAAGTTGCCCTGCTCCCACAGCATCTGCGCCACATAGCCATCCTCGCCGTCCACGATTTCGTTCTTCCATACGAAAATCCGGTCCGCGTTCACACAGGCGGCAATGGTGGCAATACCGAACTGCAAGGAATGGCTGAACTGCTCGTCTTCCTCGTCCGGGATGGCAAGCAAAGCAAAGGTTACTTCGTCTATGGTGCTCATGAGCACCATCTGGTGGTCGCGCTCCACCATCAGGGAGTACACCATTTCGTTTACATTGCCCATGGAGCGTTGCACGCCCTGCACCGCCCGGGCCAGGTCGCCGATTTCGTCCAGGCGGGTGGTCCCGTAGATTTTCTGGCTGGTATCCTCGGAGAGCAAGGTAATACTGCGTGTGAGCCGGGTCAGTGGCCCGATGAGCAAACGGTAGGTGACGGCGTAGCCTATAATGATAATGACAATCAAAGCAAGCCCTGCCAGAATAAACAAATCCAGCACGGCCAGTAAAACAAAAACGGCTACGGATACGGCAAAAAACACAAGCTGTACCACAAAGGTCAACCGATACCTAAATTTCATGCACAACTCCCGAAAGCTTAGTTCATTATAGCGTGAAAGGCCGGCTTGGCCGCGCCTGCCGCGTCAAACAATACCGGCGCGCCCCACTTGCGCCAGCTCTGGCCGTCGTCCTTGGCCCAGAATGTCACCCGCTCCACCACATCGGAACGTGTTGCGTATAATTCAAACAATTCCTTGTAGTACGCGGCCTGGGCATGGGCGTCCTCCCCGGCTATGGGAAAAACGGGAGCCTCGGCACTGCCAAAGGTAAAGTCCAGCTCCGTAATGGCTATGCGCGCCCCGGTTTGGGCGAAGCGGTTTATGGCGTCACGTATATTTTGCATATTGATATGCACATGGTTGTGGTGGCTCTGCATCCCGATGCCCTCGATAAGTAAGCGGTTGTCATACTCCGGGTGCATGAGCCATTTCCCGTTGATGTCCTCCACCATACAGGCGATGGCGTCCCGCTTGGCGGGGACTTCCTCGTTATAGTCATTGTAATACAAAATCGCCAAGGGGTCATGCTTGCGGGTGAAATAAAAGGCGTCAAAGACATAATCCGCGCCGCTTTCCCCCTTCGCGGTGTCCGCTCCGTTGGCGTAGGAAAGGTACCAATGGGCGGTATTCCCGGCTTTGGGCTCCTCCCGGCGCAGATGGGCGCGCCAGTCGCCGGAAAAATCGGTAATATCCCGGAAGGCTTCGTTGATGACGTCCCAGGAATAAATACGTCCACTATAGTGCCCCGCGTACGCCTTGATAAACGCCTCCATGTTGGCCTTGGCCCGGGCACGCGTCAGAGGCGCGCCATCGGCGTCCCGGTTGAGCCAGGGCGCGGATTGGCCGTGCCATATCAGCGTATGTCCCACCACGGCGATTTTATGCTTCTCTGCCCAGCTCACCAGCTGGTCGGCACGGGAGAAATCATAGACCCCCGGCTCCGACGTGATTTCCACAGGCTTCATGACATTCTCCGCGGTTACGGTGTTGTAGTGGTGGCGAAACATGGCCAGCATCTCCGGGTCGTCAAAGTCCCGGGGGGCCATGATATTCCCCACCATGAAATGTCCCTCAAACTTCTTGTACAGCGAGGGTAGTGTCAAATCCCATTTGCAATTCGCCATGGCAATGCCTCCTATCTAGGTATTACGCAACGCGCCCTGCACGATTACGCGTTCGTCGTCATCTCCCGCGCTCACGCAGGTGGAAAGGGTGAGGATTTGCAAAGCGTCCGGGGGTGCGCCCGTGGCGCGCACAAAGTCATGGAAGGCCCCCGCCTCGCCAAAGTCCAGGAAAAAAGCGGGGTCGTTCACGTCGGTGCGCCGTGCGGAAAATATTTCGTATTTCACCAGGCGGTCGTTCACAATCAAGGTAATGATGGGGTTCTCCCGCTTAAAGTCCCCATCCAGGAAACGGTGCAAATCGCTGAACATGTTCCCGTGGCGGGTATGATGGCCATATATAATGATATGCGGCACGAAGTCCCCAATATTGCGGTAATCCATAAAAACCGCGCCGTGGGCGTTGTAGGTGCCTGTGAAGGTAAGGTGCAGGTACTGTTCATTGTCCCGGCCCCGCACCACGGGATAGTCGATGCGGGTGCCCTCTATGCGTATCCAGCACACAAAATCCGGGTTGATTTCACTCATCATCAAATCAAAGGCACTGACATGCAAAATATCCGACAGCCGCAACACCTCGTAGGTGGGCACTACCTCGGCCTCCATGGCGGCGGCCATTTGGCGCAACGCGTCGTTCTCCCCCCTTGCGGTGTTCAGCTCCCGCATATACCCCGCGGCAATGACAAAGAACACGACGGTACACGCAGTGGTAAGCAACGCCAGGCAAGCCACGAAGGCGTTGCCGCCCCGGCTGGCTTTCTTTTTGGGCGGGATTTTGCTGATGGGGGCCGCCTTGATTTTCAAAGCGGTATTTTTCGTCGCGGCCTTGGCCTTGGTCTTGGGTGTGGCCTTGGTTGCGGCTCCCTTTTTAGCCCCCTTCTTGCGCGGGGCTACGGGGGCCACGTCCCCCTCCACGTCGTGGTTATTTTCCAGGGGGTCATAGGGATATATGGGTGTGATGACCTTTTTCCGCTTGCGCTTAGCCATGATGCACGTCCGGCACCGGCATTCTATGTACAAATTCCTTCAGCATCCGCGACATCGCCCTACCAACCTTCCAAGCAAATCCGCCCAATTCAGCACATGCCATACAGCACGTTCCCATCAAGCTAAAACGCATTCCGAATTATATTACAAATAACCCTTCCACTCAACAGAACAAAGTTTCCGGGAAATTTACTCTTGTCATTTATGATAATATTCCATATAAAACAAACCCCCAGTGAAAATATGGGAGTTTGTTCTGTATCGCTATAAACTTGTTACTGATTTAACTTCTATCGCTTGGCGATAATCCGATAGTTATATTTCCATCTGCAATGATGTTTGGTCTAGTAGTGTTATCAATCGAAACCAACCGAGGAGTGCCCGCATCTGTAATCTCTACAAAAAACGCTAATTGTGGAACACCGCCAACGGTATCAATGACTTGAATATGGAAAATCTCTCCTGTGTCTGCACAACGAACATTAACATGATTAGGTGGCACATCAGCGCGTTCGCCGGTATTAGCTATCCATATCACATTAGTTTGCGGATTGTAGGAAAATTCAAACACATCATCACTATTTTCCATGTTTTGTAAGCTAGTGAGTAGTATTTGCCTATTTTCGTTAGGCAAAAGTGCGGGGGCTTGCCCTGTACTAAATGGAACATAAGCCGTTATTTGGTTGTCGCTGTCAGTGGGGAATATTGAAATCATTTCACCCGTTGTTGCGTTAAGTATCCCCATGAAATCGAATATCATGTTGGTTGCAGACATCGCTTCATCGCCTACACGGAAAGACCACGCACTTACCGTCACATCATCATTTGCGTGCATTCTCATCCTTGCTTGTGTGTATTGATAGTTCATAAATACCACGGAGCCGTCAATGCTTACACCGAAGTTGTCCCAAATATAGCGTGCTACAATTTCTGCGGCTACTTCGGACGTGATTGCATTGCCGGGTCGCTCGACACGAGTGTGAAGCTCGTATACAGACAATGTAGGCACAACAAAATTAGCCGGCTGGGCGTTGCTTTGCGATTGGGGGCTTGCAAAGCCATACACGCCGATAAAAGAAGCACCCATCGCCAACCCCACAAACAACAGCACCGCACAAAAGGCAGTAAATACCGACTTCTTCTTAAAATTCTTAATCATATGCAATCTCTCCTCTAATATCTTTTTGTTTTCGCTAAGGGTTACGGAAGAAAGGGAATTTTTATATGCTCCGCCGAAACCCAAAGCATTTAATAACGTGTTGCCGTATTCCTTTATTCCGTCATCATTCAGATTCTTAATAACGGCTTCGTCACATGAAAACTCACAGGCGTTGTTGATTTCGTGCCCCATTAAATAAACAAGTGGATTAAACCAATGCAAGCAGATTGTTAATTGAACCAACCATTTATAAAACATATCGCCGCGCTTATGATGGGTTAGTTCGTGTATAACCGTATGCTTAAAATCAGCTTCGCTTATGTCCATGGTAGGCAAGACGATATACGGCTTAAAAAAGCCAATCAACAGCGGAGAAGATACAAGATTGTTTGTGTAAATCCCGACCATTCTCTTGATTTTCGCTTGTTCCACCAGTTTGCCAAGCCGTTCTAAGTCTGCCATGCTTTCCAGGGGAACGCGCCCTGCCTTGATGTAGTTGACAAAGCTCTGATAAATCGTGATTTTGCGGATAAAAAGTATTACCGCAACTACAAGCCATATCAGCCAAATGTACGATAGTAAAACGCTTAAAATATCGCTTTGGGCATACGGTACAGGGGGCAAAAGATTTTGCAAATCGGGGCTAGTGATAGGTGCTTCATTGCCCTGCGCATTCTCCAAAAAGCTAAATACATTCGCTTGCCCTATTTCATTAAAAAGGCTTCCTGCAAAATGTACCTCAAAGGAAAACGGAATAAGCAACCGTGCAATCACAATGAGCCAAATATAATACTGCCATTTTCTACTTAGCCGTTCTTTGTACAAAGGCTTGCAGAGAAAAAGAAAAGCAATGACTATAGAGCCGGCGAGTGAGAGTGACAAAACCGTTAGCATCAGATTATTCATTTGCTTTATCACCTCTCCCCCACTGTTCTAGCAAATCGTTGTAATCACTTCTCGATAGCAGGTCTTTGGCAATGAGTGTGGAAACCAATCCTTTTGCGCCACCCTCATAAATCTTATCAAGGAAACGAATAGTCTGGTCGGCTTGATATTCATTCTCGGTTATGGTTGCCGTGTAAATATTTCGCCGTCCAGTTTTGCTTGTTTTCAAAATCCCCTTTTCGGTCAAGCGTGAAAGCAAAGAGAGGATTGTATTTTTTGTAAGGGCGTTTCCTTTCACTTCCAAACCCTCAACGACTTCGGCGTATAGGGCTGTACCCCCCTTCCCCCAAATTATCTTCATCAGCTCCAGTTCATAATCAGATACCTGTTGCATGGCTATCCCCTTTCTATGTGTGCATGGTGCATACCTCTTTGTTTATAATAACGCCGTGCACACATAATGTCAAGGGGTTTAAAATTATGGTCACGCCCCCATGTCTGCTATTTACCGGAGAGTAGTATAAATTTGCCCTCAAGCCGTCCATCGTGTTATGGTTATTTGCATCACAATATAAAAGGTGGTGAAGCATATGAAAATTGGTGAGTATGTAACTGTGCAGGAAGTCATAAACCAAAGCGAGTGTCGCTGGGTAGTAATAAGTGATTTGCAATATTGTGATTACGGCGGCTATGAAGACATTGAAGGCGGCATTATCCGGTGCATTGCACGCACTAAACGTGAAGCGGGTAAAAAAGCGGCAGATTTAGAACTTGGCGGCATCCCTACATTGTTAATTAACGGGACATGGGAAACAGGGCGCGTTCATGTTGGGGGGCTGTTTGTTGAATGAAAATTAAGTTAAGAGTTGACCCGAATAACCAGTGGTTTGTTAATATAGTAGTAAAAATAGGCAACCACCAATCAGCGGTTAAATTCAAAATCGACACAGGTTGCAACGCCTTGGTGCTGAGCCACGACACATTAACAAGGCTGGGCATTTCAGCCGAGGCTACGAATTTGGCCAAGTTACCTGATGAAACTGTCCGGTTGGCTAGTGGTGAAAAAAGTCCATTTAAGCGGTTGGGTACCGTTTCACTGCTTTGTGTGGGTACAAAGCCTCTCCCCATTTGTACCGTACCCGCCATCTGCCATGCTACCCGCGAAACGAATGATTTGCTGGGTACCGAGGTTCTACGACGGTTTGGACTTGTATTTTTCAACCTCACCGGTGAAGCATACATGGAGTTGCAGTAATAACAAAAACACCCCACACCGTAAAAAATATACATAGTGTGGGGTGTTCGCTTATTTTATCCTCGTTACGCTGGCGGTGGTTGCATCCATACGGTTGAGCCGCTTCCATCCCATGATGTGTGCCAAGTATGCGAATGGGATTACGCCTCCAGCCACTTCCCCAACGCGCCAAGCATCGTCTCTACTGTTACGGGCTTGCCGATATGGTCATTCATGCCGGTGAGGAAGCATTGTTCAATGTCTTCGCTGAACACATTGGCGGTCATGGCGACGATGGGAATTGTTTTTGCCCGGGGATGGTTTACGGCGCGGATTTGGCGGGTGGCTTCATAGCCGTCTGCCTCCGGCATTTTAATGTCCATGAAAATGAAGTCGAAAGCCTCGGGAGATTTTTTGAATAGGTTTATGGCTTGAATACCGTTTCGCGCAAATGTGATTTTAATACCCGTGGGTTCCAATAAGACGGCGACGATTTCGCGGTTAATTTCAACGTCTTCGGCAAGTAAAATATGCTTGTCGCTTAAATCAGGAAATTCGTTTTCTTGCGGGGCTTCGTTAAATACGTTGCCCCGTTCCAATTGGAGCGAAAAGTAAAAGGATGACCCCTTGTCCGGCATGGATTCTATCCAAATTTTACCACCCATGGTGTCGGCAATGTTTTTTGAAATCAACAAGCCCAAGCCGGTGCCGCCGTATTTTTGGTATGTAGTGGTTTCTGCCTGGGAAAATGCGCGGAATAAATTCTCCTGCTGTTCAAGGCTGATGCCTATGCCCGAATCGGCGACACAAATTTCTATGGTACAGCGACTATCCTTTTCATCAGACAACTTGGCAGAAAGTTCAATTTTGCCATACGGCGGTGTAAACTTTGATGCATTATTTAACAAATTTACAATAATTTGCGCCAGCCTTTGCGCATCCCCGTTTAATACGGCGGGAATTTTATCGTCAACGAAAACCGTTAATGCCTGTGCTTTTTCTTCGGTATTATTGGTTATGATGCCCACCGCACGTTCGATGACATTTCTGAAATAAAAATCTTCATACACCAGCTCAAACTTTCCTGATTCAAGCTTTGCCGTGTCCAACACATCGTTGACGACGCCGATTAAATGAATCGAGGAGTTTTCAACCTTTTGCCACGCGGATAAAGAGGTGTCCAAATCTTTTGCGTTTTTCCCGATGGTGGTCATTCCGATGATTGCGTTTAACGGATTTCGTATCTCGTGGCTCATTTGTGATAAAAAGTCGCTTTTTACCGCCGCGGCCCGGCCGGCTTCGTTTCGGGCCTTTATGGATTCAGCAAGCACCGCAGTATAATTTTTGCAAAAAAGGTAGATGACCGTGTTCAGCCCGGCGGCCATGAGGGTTGCGATTATATTTTGTGCCAAAGTGTTGCGCCAACCCAATAAACTCACGCCAAAGACCAACACACCCAATTGCACAACGGAAATGAAAAGGGTATACAGTCCCGATGCCTTCGGCACCAAATACGTGAGTGAAATCAACCCACCACCGACGGTGGACATGAAAATTAACGAATCGCCGCCGTTTAAATAAGCGGCAGAAGCGGTTAAATAGCTAATCATTAAAAAAGGTGTCAGCCAAGCGCGGAGGGTGTTGGGGATGGGGGCTCTTTCCAGTGCCACATAAGTGAGGATTGCTAAAGAAAAGCTAAGAAACCGTACAAACATGGTTAGCGGAGACGAAAAAATAAAACCGTATCCAACGGTTGCCGCCGCAAAAAAGCAAAGTACAATAAAAATATCTGCCGAGTAGTTACTATTTTTTTTGCCACCCAATATGTATTTCTGAACAAACAAAATCATCCGTTATCTTCCCCCGGATACCTGCATTCAAGTGCTCACCCTGCATTATAATGGAGGGATGTGATTTTACGCAACACTAAATACAATTGTACAAACAACATGGGTGAAGTATAGCCATTTTTGAGATTGAGAAAAAGGACGGGGTTTGCTACAATTAGGAAACAAGGGAGTTTTATTACTATGTTGCGGGGAGCGAATACAAGTGAGTGATTTTATAAATGCCTTAATTTCTGAATCACCCAAAAGCGAGTTAAAAGAAAAGCTAAACCTTTTCGGTCAGTTTATAGGTGAGTGGGATTTTGACTGGTATAGCAGAAAAGGAACGCCGGAAGAGCTCCATGTTCCGGGTGAGTGGATTTTTTCTTGGATTTTAGAGGGCGCGGCTATTCAAGATGTTTTTATTTGCCCGTCACGCAAAGAGAAAATACACAACCCACAGCCGAATGGCGAGTATGGTACAACAGTACGTTTTTATAATCCTGCAAAAGACACTTGGAATATTTGTTATGGTGGATATGGCTTTATGGACACATTGGAAGCCAAACAGGTAGAGCGTCAAATTATAGTTACAAATACAGATAATTCCGAGGGGCTTAATCAATGGGTGTTCTCGGATATAACACCTACTTCTTTTCACTGGCAAAATAGGGTAACGAAGGATAATGGAAATACATGGTATATATACTGTGAATTGTTTGCACGAAAAAGGTAGAAATTTTACAAAAAGCAACAACACTTTAATTCTGAATGGGTGGGTTTGTATGGATAATACTGATTTGATTAAACAATGGGAAGCCGAGGAAAATTATGCCTTTCAAGGTTGGGATTTTTCGCACATTGCCGGTCGTTGGGGCGAACACAACCCGCCGTGGAATTATGTGACGGTTGTAAAACAATATTTGAAAGATACTGATATTCTTCTTGATATGGGAACAGGCGGCGGGGAAGTATTATTATCATTCAATCACCCATATGAAAATACCTATGCTACAGAAGCGTATGAGCCAAACTTTGAATTGTGCAAAAAGAAATTATCTCCCCTTGGAATTACAGTTAAGCGTACTTTTACAGATGAAAATTTTAATGCTGATGATAAAATTCCATTCGGCAATGAAATGTTTGACGTTATAATAAATAGGCATGAATCTTTTGACTTGAACGAGGTAAACAGGGCGTTAAAACAGGGCGGGTATTTTATTACACAGCAGGTTGGAAACATGAACGCCGGGGAGTTTATACAAAGATTAAATGATGATTTTGAAGTTCCAAGATTACCCAATCATACAGTAGATAACTATACCAACAGTTTAGAAAAATTGGGCTTTAAGATTATTGAAGCAGATGAATTTCAATCACCTATGAAATTTAATGATGTTGGTGCTTTAGTTTTTTGGGCTAAAGTAATTGTTTGGGAATTTCCGGGCTTTTCAGTAAAAACACATCTTGATAAATTGTTTGATTATCAAAAGGAGATAGAGGAAAAAGGGTTTATACAAGGTACAGGACATCATTTTTATATCGTAGCAAAAAAAGCATAGTAAAACACTTTGCGGGTGTTTCAGCTTACATTAACTTTTTATATGACAGTAGGTGAAAAGTGATTGAAATAAAGGAAGTACGCGAACAAAACGAAAAATCAAAGATATGCAATGGTATTTTAAGAGCATTGCCAAACTGGTTTGGGGTTGAATCGAGCATTATTGAGTATACGAAACAAGTACAATCAATGCCCTTTTATGCGGCTTTTGATGATAACAATTCAATCGGTTTTGTTGCGTTGAATGTCCACAATATATATACCGCTGAAATATGTGTTATGGGTGTATTGCGTGACTATCACAGACAAAAAATAGGTCAAAGATTGATTGAACATTGCGAGGGTTATTGCATAGCAAACAAAAAAGAATTTCTGACTGTAAAAACGCTTGATGAATCGAGAGAAAGCAATAGTTATAAAAATACGAGATTATTTTATCAAGCTATGGGATTTAAGCCGCTTGAAGTTTTCCCTTTATTATGGGATAAAGATAACCCTTGTTTATTCATGGTAAAAAGTATGCAGCTATAAGCTGATACGGGATAAATAACCGTATGAGCATATAGCCGCAAGGAATACTGGCGGGGGTTAATCTTTTTCTTTTTTTGGCGGGTATCTTGCCCGAAGTGCTTTCAGAAAGTTTATGGTTTTGAAATTAGGTCATACGCAATCATGGCCTACTCCTTGATTCTATTTTCGAGTTTATACAGGGCAACAAATTCCTTAATATCGTCGAAGGTAGGGTTGTGGAAGTAAAAATACCCTTTGATGCAACCCATCCGTTTGTCGGAGTAGATGATAACGCGGTTTTTGCATGTTCCCATCGTCCCCTTTTTCTCCTTGCATTTATAGCACCCACCCCAACGGGTAGCAAAGGATGCAGGGAAACGATGCTTCATCCATTCAATTTTTTCGGGATGTGTGTGATAAATCTTGGGGAAGGCGAATTTTACCGATAAAGTGTGATTGACGCTGTGCAAAAATTCTTCTTCGTGATATGACGAACCCTTGCCAACCAACAACCAATCCTTGCTACCTTTTTTGTATAGATAGCAGTACATTTTTTCCTCACCTGCTGGCTGAAAATTATGCTTTATGGCTTCATCGTAGAGCCAGTAGTATATTTCGCGCAAATGTGGTGGTTCGCTGTCGGTTTTAGCAAGGAAGAAGGTTTCGTGGGTTTGTTTCGTAGGGTCTTGTATGAAGCGATAGGAAAAATAGCGAACATGGTTCGCATTTTTGGCTTCCTTAAAATATTCGCAAATAACAGTAACCGCATGGGGAATATCAGGAAACGATACGGAAAATGCGGGGATGCTTTTATCTGTATAGCCCTCGATTTGCATACCCATGTTACATAGCTTGTTCAACAGTAATGTTGTTTTTTCCATCGGGCGGCAAAGGAGTTGCTCGTCAATGCGTTTATGGGCATAGTCGGCAAAACATTTTTTGTCCACAATTAACACATTGTTATCTATATGACCGCATGATGCCAATGCGTTTAACAATATAACCACGCGGTTTTGAATCAGCCCGTACCATGTTAAATCGCTCCACGTCGGGAAGCCCCAATCAAATGGGGCACCACGTTCAATTTCATCATATACGGCACATAAAAATTCTTGCAATGACTTGAATGCGCGGACAAAATCGGCATTTGATAAATTACCCAGATGCACGGGGTCAATGACCGTATCATCGGGGATAAATACCATGCTGGCTTTATATGCCCTCATTGCTTTGCGCGTTTCTCCTTCAAACGTTTCATGGACATACGTGTGAAACGCACTTGCAAACGCAGGGTCAAACTGCTCACATGCGTTGGCATACTCGTTTAACATGGCAAATGTATTTTTATCCCTGCTTACATACCCGCTCCAACGGTTTCTAACAAAAGCATCAATTGATTCGGTGGTAGGAAATTCATCGTTTAATTCATCATAAAATCGGCTTATAAAACTAACACGCTCGTCAATATAATTTTGCTTTTTCTTTTTTTCGGCAAGGTATTGCATAAATTCTTCTGCGTTTCTCATCAGCGAAAAACCTCCCGGATTTAATTAAAGGCTCACCCACAGAATATGTCCTTTGAGGACATTATGAAACTTACTGGATTACCCTATGAAGAAGTAGAAGCCTTGAAAAATGCCGACTATTAACAAAAACACCCCACACCGTAAAAAATATACATAGTGTGGGGTGTTCGCCTATTTTATCCTCGTTACGCTGGTGGTGGTTGCGTCCATGCGGTTGAGCCGCTCCAGCGCGCCGCGTTCGGGGTGCATGATGTTGTGGGCAATCAGCTTATCCACCGCGGCGGTGATGGCTTCGGGGGTTAGGCCCGTAGTTACGTTTTTGATACGAAACTGCCTACGCCCGCCGTTGTGGGTGTTGAATGCCAAGGTGTAATACGTCACATGTTCACCTCCTTTCGTCGTAGATTTATGTTGCTATATCGGGTTTAGCGTTCGATGTTGGACATTGTGCTGAGTCGTGCCGTAACCGGGCCGCTGTTATACAGCTCTTCAATGCCTTCCACGAAGCCGGCGGCATCTGATGCCGTCATATTCGGGTCAACACCGCCCAGGCTACACACACTGCGGCCATCTGTGCCGGCAATGCGAATCGCCGAAGAAGCGTGTACAATATTTGCCAAGCTTTTCACCTCCTTTCTTATTTTCGTTTATTCAAAAAATCGGACGGCCGTCCTGGGTGTTGTGCCGCCGCCGGTAAAGGGGTCCGCGCAGGTAGGATGCTTTTACCGCAGGAAGTTGACCAGGGAGAGTTGTACCGTCATGGCGATGGCGCGCATGGCGGCTTGCAGGGCCGCTTCGGAGGCGACTTTGCGTGTGATGGCGTCGGCCGGGTTGGTACCCGTTGTGACCAAGAGCAGTTCTTCCATGTGGACCTCGTTTTCCGACAGGCGCACCTCTACCATCTCGAACCGGGACATGCGGGTACCCAGCCGGGCGTGTTCCGCGATTACGTTGTCCGAGTGGCGTTCCATGAGCCGTATCATGTGGCTGAAGCGGTCTTGCAGGACGGAATTGGCCTGGGACCTTTCGTAGGCCAGCTGGGTGGAGATGGCGTTTTCCAGGGCTTGGTCCAGTAGCTCGTGGGGCGGGGCCTCGAAGTAGGCTTCCAGTGCCCCTCGGTCGGAAATCTTGATGGAGCGGACGAAATCCAGCAAGCGTTTTAAGTCGGTGTACATCTTGTCGGTGTAGACATGGGGAGCGATGTCGTTGATGCGCTGGTGCTCGCCGGGGGAAATCTCGTGGACAATCCAGTCTTCGTGCTGGTATACGATTTCGCCGGAAATCATGGCATTCGTAGATTCGTCCCGGCCCGTTATCTCGACGACATCGAAATAAATCCAGGGGTTCAGCTCCCCCTTGCGGAAGCCTTCCTTGTGGAAGGTAACGGTGGTGCCGTCGCGGAAGGTACGCATCGCTTCGTCGCACAGCACGATTTCGCCGGTTTCTTGTATAAAATGGACGATGAAGGGGTCGCCCGCAGAGCCGTCCCCGGTGCCGGGGGGGGTGTAGGCGTCCCGGTCCATGAGGCTACGCACCACGATTTCATAGTGGAAGGGCGGCTCGCCGTTGCGGCCATAGGCACCCCGTATACCGGGTACGGCCAGCAGGGAATCTATGGAATTTCCATCCGCGTCCTGGACGGAGAAATCAAAATTAACGTGATTATACGCCAGCTTGATTACATGGGCGGTGTTGACGATGGCCTTGTGGGCCTCCGAGTTGTGGGTGGGGTCGTTGAGGTGCTTTTGAAAGGACATGATGCGTTCGATGTCCCGGGCGTTGAATTGCTGGGTGATGATAAAGGACTTGTCGTTGTCCGAGGTGAACACCGGGGGCTGGGTGGTGCGGTAGCCGGAGAACACATGCCGCCCCATATAGGTCTGGTTGATTTCCAGGGCGATTTGGTCAACCAGCTCCTGTAGCTCCTTTACCAGGCCCAGGCGGTCGTCCAGATACAAATGCCCGGTGGCACCCTTGATGAGGATTTCGTTCATCTGCTGTAAAATTTCCGTGGTCATGTTCAAAAAAGCGGATTCCGTGACATGCATCCACGCCAGCCCGCCCTGCACATTGCGGTAAAATTGTTGGGTTTCTTCTATTATATTGCGGTAGCGCAAGGCACGGGCGGCCATAATGGGGTCGTCGGATGGGCGTTGGAACCGCTTGGTAGTCTCGATTTGCTGAACGATTTGGTTGATATGCCGCATGTTGCGGTGGACATTGTTGAGAGAATTGCCGAAAATCATGGAATTTGTGATACGCATGATAGTGCCTCCTCAAGCGGGTATAAAAACATACTCTTTTTTATATCGGCTCGTTTGTTAATTTAGCACATGGAAGCAATTAAGCTACCACCATGGAGAATTAACCCACGGGAAATAAAGGCAACGCAATGGATTTTTTGCCCGTTTGATTCTTAGAAAAAATCTGTATATAATATGTGAAAGGGTTTTTTGGAGGGGGTGTTCCCGTTGTTACATTTTTTTAAGATGAATATAAAAAGGCTGCTTACGGTGGCTGGGATTGTGGCGGGTTGCTACCTGTTCTTTGCCACGGCCTTTGTTGTGGTGGCCCTTGCGGTGGACGGCAGAAGGGTGGAGGATTTACAATTTCCGCCGGCATCCGGGGAGGTGGGGAACGGGGAAAATGCGGACAACCCCCTGCCCGCCCATTTCCTCTCGCCGCCCACCTATGTCGAAAACGATGAGGCCACGTTGTTCCGCCCGGCGGCACGCACCAACTTTGTTTTGCTGGGCTTGGATTTGGGCCGGCGGGCCGATGCCGTAATGGTGGGTACCTTTTACCGGGATTCGGGGGAGGTGCGGCTCATGTCCGTCCCCCGGGATTTGTACATTGTTTTGACCGCCGCCCGCCATGGTCAAATCCGTGACCTGGGGCTTAATGTGCCCGGGCAGCTGAAGCTGACTAATTTAAACGCTTACGGGGGCAGTGTGTGGGGCCCGCAGTTAATTTTACAGGAGATGAGTGATTTATTCGGCGTTACCTTCCATTATGTGGTGGAGGTACGGCTTCCTGCCTTCCGGCGTATTGTGGATACCATCGGCGGGGTGTACTTTACTGTACCGCGCCGTCTTTTCTATGAGGACCCCTGCCAAAATCTGGTGATAGACGTACCCGGCGGCCATCGCCGTTTGAACGGGGTACAGGCAGAGGGAGTGGTGCGCTACCGTGGCTTCGCCAACGCCGATTTGGGCCGCAACCGTATGCAAATGGACTTTATGCAAGCCCTTATCAGCCAGGCCCTCACCCGGGAAAATATCATGAGCAATTTGGTTGATTATGCCCGCATCGTCATCGAGGACGTAAACACCAACATGACGATACCGGGCATGTTCCGATATTTGCCCTATATCACCGCCACCAGCGCGGATAAAATTACCACCTTTACCATGCCGGGTACAGACGCATACAGAAGGGGGGTAGGCTCGGTGTTCCTCCCCTGCCTGGACACATTGCATGAAGTGGCATGGGAGGTCTTCTTCGCCAACATTGAGCCGGAATCCGAGCCTGAGCCCGAGCCCGAGCCGGATGAAGAGCTATAAATACAAGAAATTGGCCGATACGCTGCTGGCGCAAATTAAGGACGGCAGCTATCCCCCCCACACCCGCCTGCCCCCCATACGCACCCTGGCGGCGGCCCACGGGGTAAATACCGCCACGGCAATAGGCGCGTATAAATATTTGGAGAGGCTGGGGCGCGTACACACCCGCGCCGGGAGCGGTACATACGTGTCCGTGCCCGGGATGCCGGAACCCGGCCCGCCCCAAAGGGACTATATTAATTTTGCGGGGGGCGACACCGACCCGATGCTTTTCCCGGCGGAGGCATTTGGCCAGGCCGTTGCACAGGTGCTGGCGACCCAGGGCAAGGCCGCCTTCGCAGAGCCCATTATGGGCGGATACGCGCCTCTGCGTGAAGCCTTGGCGGAGGAAAAGGGCATCGACCCCCGGCGGGTTTTTATCCTCTCCGGTATGCAACAGGGACATGAAATTTTTTCCGAAATCAAGAAAAACCACGCCCACGTGAAAATAGAGGAAGACTTCGAAGGCGATTTCTATTATAATAGCACGCCACCATGGTTTCTTTGGGAAGCGGAACCCCACGGCGTGGTTTACGTCAAGAGCTATGGCAAAATCCTTATGCCGGGCCTGGCGCACATGGTTGTACCGGAGGCAATACAGGAAGCGTGCGCGGAATATATCACCGGCTCCGCGCCGGGGCTAGTACAGCGGGCCTTTAATGTGTTTGTACGCGGCGGCGGCTTCGCGGCCCACACGGCGCGTATGCGGGCTGTGTACGGCAGAAGATACCGCAAGACAATTGAAGCGGCCGGGGCTTACCTCCCCGGGTATGCCGGGTTTGACACACCGGGCACCGGCTTGACGCTAAACCTATACCCAAAAGGAAAATACGGGAAAGATATAGATACATTATGCCAGCGGCTCTTGCAACGCAAAGTAATCCTTTCTCCGATTTCCCCCTTGAAAATCAGCTTTGCGGCTGTGCCGGAAGAGCGCGCCGCCGAGGGAATCGGGATTATCGCCGCTGTTTTGGCAACGATGGCATAGTGAGGAGGCACCCCCATGGCAGTACGGATTATCATAGCCGCTATACAGTCGGAACTGGTGCGGACATTAAACAAGGAAATGGCGAAGCTCAGTGCCGTTGACGCGGTAATTCAGGTAATGCGCGTCGCCGATGTGGAAGCAAAAATCAACAAGGGTCATAATAATGTATTACTGGTGGATTTGGATTCCACCCCGGATTTGCTCCGCATGAACCAAATTAAACTGCGCAACCAAATATATATCATCAGTTTTTCCAAGAACGGGGCGTACGCCTATACCTCTTTGCGGAGCGGCGGCGATGAGTTTTTGCTAAGGCCGGCCATTGCCACGCCCAACTCCACCCAGGGCTTCATAGACAGTATGGCAAGGAATGTAAATAATTTTGCCAAAAAGCAAAAAGCACCGGCAATGCGGGAGTTGAATAAAATGGTTACCAAGCATGATAAACAAAAAATATTGGTTATCGCCTCCAGCACCGGGGGCACCAACGCGCTGGAGGAACTCCTTAAAAAACTGCCGGCCGACATACCACCCACGGTAGTGGTTCAGCATATGTCCTCCGGCTTTACCAAGCTCTTTGCCGAAAGGCTTAACGCCAGCCATAGGCAGACAGTGAAAGAAGCCGAAACCGGGGATTATCTGATGCGGGGCACCCTTTTGCTGGCCCCGGCCGACCGGCATATAAAATTGATACGCCGTGAAGGCAAGCTGGCGGTGGAATGCTTCCTGGGGCTGAAGATGCACGGGGTAATGCCCGCGGCGGATATCCTATTTGAATCCGTGGCGGAGCTGGTGAAGGCCGAGGCTGTGGGGGTCATCCTTACGGGCATGGGTGCGGACGGTGCCCGGGGCCTGATGCTTATGAAAAATGCGGGTGCCAAGACCATCGGCCAGGACGAGGCCAGCTGTGTGGTTTATGGTATGCCCAAGGTGGCCAAGGACCTGGGGGCGATAAACTATGAGCTGCCCTTGAACAAAATCGCGGACAAAATAATGGAACTGATAAAGCAATGAACGAAAGGGCCTTGTACGACAGATTTCATGAGCTGAAACGGCAACGGCACTGTGTCTTTGAAACCGACGCCGGGGAAGCGGTGACAAGCCCGGGGATGCCCCTGTGGATACGGTTGCGCGAAGGGACAGATGCGCGGCCTTTTTTTTGTGCTTTTTTGCGGGAATGGCCGGGGGCGTTGCATCAGCTGGTAGCGGAAGGGGAAGCGGCCCGGGCTTGCGCACAGGCGTACGCGCACAAGACAGGCGCGGCCTTCACAACAAAGGAAATGGTGGCCTATATGCTACCCGGGGAGGTAGGCTTGCCCGACGGGGGCGGGGTACTGCACCTGCCCGAAACCGTGGCGGATTGCGTCACCGTGTTGCAGTGGATTAAATTGTTCCGGGAGGAAGCCTTTGGCGAGGTGCCGCCGCCAATCCGGGAAGAGGGGGTGGCCCCGCCCCAGGGGGAGGCGTACCCGCCCCTGTACCTCTGGCAAAGTGCGCCGGGGGGCGTGCCTATGGCCATGGGCTCCATTTCCCCGGGCGAGGATATTCGGCGGCTTAACTTGGTGTTCACCCCAAAGGAAAACCGCCGCAAGGGCTATGGCAGGGCCCTGGTGGCGGCTTTGTGCGGCGTGGTGCGCGGTGAGGGGAAAATGCCCGTCCTGTATACCTATGGGGATAACACCGGGGCCATGAGGCTGTATGCGGGGCTGGGCTTCGTGGAGGCGGGACGGCTGGTGGAGGTTACGTTTATCCGGCCATAATTGCCACTTCGAATAAATCCCCGGTGGCGCGGAGGGTGAGGGTGCCGCCCATGAGCTCTACCAGGCTTTTGGCGATGTAGAGACCCAGGCCACTGCCTTCGGTGTGGCGTGCCCGGTCGCCCCGGATAAACTGCTCCGTCAGTGTGTCGCCCGGCATCTCGATGGGGCTTTTCGAGGTATTTTTCAAGGAGAAGTGAACCTGCCCCTCGTTGCCGGTAATTTCCGCGAAGACCCGGGTACCCGGCAAAGCGTATTTGGCCGCGTTGGCGTAGAGGTTTTCCAGCACCCGCCAGAGGTGGCGGCTGTCTGCGGATAGGTAAACGGGGGCGTCGGGCTGGCGGATAACCAAAGTCAGCTTGTTTTCGGTAAAGGCGTGGTCAAATTCCCCGGCCATCTGGCCAACCATTTCCGTCAGGTTGACGGGGCGCAACTCCACCCGGACATTCCCCGTCCCCGCCTTGGAAGCCTCCATTAAGTCGCCGATGAGAACGTTTAACCGCTGGGCCTTGCGCTCCAGCACGGAAATGTATTCGGCGGTTTTTTCTTGGGACGCCTCGTTTTTGAGCAGGTCTACATAGTTGATTATCGAGGTCAGCGGCGTGCGGATGTCGTGGGAAACATTGGTGATGAGCTCGCTCTTGAACCGCTCGGCCCGCAGTTTTTCGGCGGCGGCGGCGGTATGCCTGGCAGAATGGCGCAACAGCTCCGAGGCGAGATAGGTAAGGGCCACCAAGGACACGCCGGAAAAGGCGAAGAAAAAATTGCGCAAATCAATGGTTCCCCGCATACGGGCATCCATGGAAAGCCACCATAAAAAAAGGGAGAGCCAAAAATTCATCTCCCGGCCTTCCGCCAAAATCAAAAGCACGAATATACCCAAATGAACAACCGCCAGCACCGCGAAGAAAAACCCGGTCAGCCGCCACACCGGGTATACCCGGAAGAAGCGCGCCCAGTACAGGGTACGCATAGCCTCCCCGTTTCGCACACGGGCGACCCCCTCCGCAAGGACGCACACCGCCAAGGCATAGGCCAGCATGGGCAGTGCAAAGGTGAACATCTCCACCCACTGGCCATAGGCGCGGGTAAGGAGCCAATAGGCCGCGTACCCGCCGAAAAGCACCAGCATAGAAAGGTCCAAGCCCCGCCAAAACCGCCATATCCATTCCTGCCGGGGCGGTTTTTTTGTGCGCCACACACACAGCAGTAAAAGCGCGATGCATATCGCCAGGGCAACCAATGAAACGGGAAGCCCGAAGCGCAGGGCATTGCCGAAGGGGCGGCTCAGCATCACGTCGAAGGTATGGCTCGCCGCCCGGAGCGCGGACATGGCGAAGCCATACCCCGCCACAAACAGCACCAGCTTGGCAATTGGCAAATACGCATATTTACCCATGGCTTACCACCTTGTACCCCAGGCCGTATACCACCTTCAGGTAGCGCGGCTCCTTGGGGTTGATTTCGATTTTCTCCCGGATGTGGCGAATGTGGACGGATACGGTCTTCGATACGTGGAAGGCGGGCTCGTCCCATACCGCCTCGTAGATTTGGGTGGAGGAGAATACCCGGTCGGGGTGGGAGATGAGCAATTTCAGGATATTGTATTCCAAAGCGGTGAGGGCGATTTCCTCCCCCTCCGCGGATACATGCTTTTTGTTGTCGTCCAGCACCAGCCCGCCTACCCGGTACACCCCCTGCCCGGCGGCGGGTAAACCGCCCAGCAAGGCATACCGGCGCAAAGCCGCCCGCACCCGGGCCAGCAGTTCCACCGGATTGAAGGGCTTGGTAATGTAGTCGTCACCGCCCATATTAAGGCCCAGGACGCGGTCGGTTTCCTCACTTTTGGCGGAGAGGAAAATAATGGGCGTGTTGCTGGTTTCGCGTATTTTCACCGCCGCCGCAATGCCGTCCATTTCCGGCATCATTATGTCCAGCAGTATCAAATGCAGTGCTTCGCGCTGTACGCATTCCACCGCTTCGCGCCCGTTGGCGGCGCGGATAACGGCGTAGCCCTCGTGCTTCAGGTATATTTCCAGCGCGGCCAGAATATCCGCGTCGTCATCGCATATGAGTACCCGGTGCGTCACCTGTCACCTCCGCGCCGTAACGATATAGCCCCCCGTATTGGCGCAGGAAACGGTAAAGGGGAACTCCTGTGGCACCGGGATTGTACCATTTACGGGCAAGCGGTACCAAATATAATAGGTGGTGCCATTGCTGTAGGTCTGATAAAAGCCCGCTTCCCGCAAAAAGGCGATGTACTCCTCCATGGCGAAGTTGTGCCGCGCCATGGCTTGTGCGTGGGCCCGCCCCACATAACGGAAATGCCAGGGCTCGTAGGCCACCTCCGTAATGTCCTGCTTGTCGTAGGCATAGCGCAAAATCAGGCCGAAGCGGGGCGCGTTCTCTGCCAGCCACCGCGCCGCGTCGGTGCCGCGCATTCCGTTGAAGGTACCGTTCAATTTAAGGATATCCGCCGCAAGTCCCAGCTGGTGCTCGCTGTGGCCCGCCGGCATCACATAGGCCCGGTTGGCCGCATTGGCATAAAGCTGTGCCTGGTGCGCATGGGAGCGGTACCCACTGGCAATGAAAAAGGTGCCGAAGCCCGCCTCCCGCGCCCCGGCCAAAAGCTTTTGTATGGCGGTGAAGGCGGTTCCGTGTAGGCGCACGGTATTATCCCGGGCAGCCATGTGGGGCCAGACCGTGACCAACCGGGAATGACACAGCGGGGTATGCAACGCCAGTGCCCGGTTAACCAATTTTAAGTACTGCGTATCCTCAATTTCCGAAAGGGGGATGAAACGGGAGAGGACAGACGTGCCCCCGGCGCAGTCCCCGGCATAATCCCCGGAAAGAAGGTCTTCCACAGGGTCATCCACGGAGCCATCTATGGGGTCATTTTGGGGGTCATTTATGGGGTCATTCGTGGGCTCTTCGGCGGGAAGCGAGACGGGCGACGGAGCGGGATGATTTTGAGAGGGATAGTTCGTGCCTCTTACCGGGGCGGGTGGAGCGGAATAGTTCGTGCCTCTTACCAGGCCGGGTGGGGTCGGCTGTGCGGGGTCCGCGCCAATTTCGCGCTGGGGCCAAAGGGCGTACACCCCCAACAGCAACGCCGAAAACATAACCAGAAATATAAAAATTTTCGGCAGAAGCCGCAGACGGTACCCTTGGCGCGTTTGTCTTTTTTTCATACTGTCCTCCATCGGTTCGTGATGGGGAGAGTGTACAGGGGGAAATCAAAATTCCGGGGCGCGAAAGGTTAAGGAAATGCTAAGACTTATTATGTGAAGGGTGTATATAACGCCACTAATTTTTATTTAGTGCGATTAATATATCGCTTAATTGCCTCAACCCTATCATTTCTATTTCGTGCGATTTCAATTTGGTGACGATGCTGTAAAGATTGCCTCACTATACAATGTACAACAACAAGCAAATATAAGTGTTTCCCGTTGAGCGTTCAAATTTTCCATTCAATTTGAACGCTCTCGCTTGTCGCTCGGATTTGTGATATAAGCCCGTCAACCACAAGCCGCCTGTCCTCGAAGTCTGCGCTATCCCAATTATCAAGGTGGTTAGAGATACGCTTCATGTGTTCGGGGGATACTGCCTCGGCGGTCATATCGGCAACGGCTTTTATAAGCCCCTGCCGTCTTGTGTCTAAGTTTTCTATCTTGTCGTTGGCATAGGCTAATAGCGTAGCGTTTGCGCCTGTTAGGGTATCGAGCAACTTTTCTATTTCGGATTCCACTTGTGCAAGTTCAACATTTAAGGCGGTAACTTTGGGATTAGCTTTCATGGGGTTGCCACCTGTTAGGATTTGAAACTCGCCCATTTTCTGTAGCATTACGCCGTATACGGAGCCTTCAAACTCACGCACTCGGATAGTGCCGCACCCTGCACAACTGCCTCGGTCTGTGCGTGTTCTACAGCGAAAATACGCATACCCTGCGGGATTGTTGAAGCACATAAGCCCTGCGCCACACCGCCCACATTTTATTTTACCCGCAAGCCAAGTATTTTTGGCTTTACGCCCACCGCCAAAAGTGGCGTTGCTTAGTAGCTTTTTCCGAACGGCAAGCCATGTTTCCGAAGATACAAGCCCCTCATGGGGTGCAAGCACAAGTATTTGGTCTTTCAATTCGGCATTTTTTCGCTCGGTTACATCACGGCCTTGATATAGGTAACAACCGTTAATGCCCGAAAAATCCGCCGCATCGTTGGCGATATTTGCGCCTTGGGATTTGAAAAACTCGTATACTTCCAAGTCGGCTTGCGCGTAAACAGGATTCCGCAAGAGGTTTGACAATGTACAGCGTTGCAATTCTTTACCGTCAAAGTCTATGCCCTGTTCTGCAAAGTGCCTTGTAATGTCCCCAAAAGAAATATCGGGTTGTGCGTACATATCAAACATTAGCTTAATACGTTCGGCGGCCTCTGTGTCGGCTACCATCATTTTGGTGCGTATGCCGTCCAGTAGAGTCGGCTCTAAGTTGTAGCCGTATGGAGCTTTACCGCTCATGTGGAAACCCTTGGTACAGCGTGAGTAGTAAGCATCCGTTACACGCTTTTGGATTGTTTCCCTTTCCAACTGGGCAAAAACGATACAGATATTTAACATTGCCCTGCCCATTGGGGTAGATGTATCAAATTTTTCTGTGCTTGATACAAATTCCACGTTGTAGCGTTGGAACAATTCCATCATGTTTGCGAAGTCAATTATCGAACGGCTTATCCTGTCGAGCTTGTAAACTACTACCCTTTGGATTAAACCACGCTCAATATCTCGCACCAATTCTTGGAAGCGTGGGCGGTCTGTGTTTTTGCCGCTGTAGCCTTTGTCGGTATACTCTTTGCAACTGCCGCCTTTCAGTTCATATTTGCAGAAGTCAATTTGGCTTTCAATAGAAATACTGTCTTTCTTGTCTACCGATTGCCGTGCGTACACCGCATCTATTCTATTATTCATATTATTAGCCCCTTTCCGATTAGGAAGAATGGAGCTAACCTACATATAAATTATAGCATTTTTAGCCCCTCGCCACAATGTTGTCGCTTGGTTTTCGTGCCTGTTTTACAACTGCCTGCATGTTTAATTCATCCTTGCTAATCAATCCGAGGAAAAGCAAAAAGGCAACGCATAATGCACCGCCTTTTTGCTTCGTTTAACTTCGGGCCAAGTTGACCCGAAGTCATAGAGAAAAATTATCTCTCTATATACCTGCTTCACTTTGGGGGCAAAAGTTAAGCCCTAAATCAAAGTTTTTATAAAATTTTTTCATAGCCGCAAGCCCTTTCGTTATAGACTTGCTCATCGCTCCCTTTGTAACGCCCTCTGCCTTTGCAATTTCCGCTTGGCTTTTGCCAAGAAGATAATGCGCTTCAATGCGTCTGCCTTGTATTTCGGGCAAGATATTTAACGCATGGCACAAACGGCAATGCCGCTCCATCATGGTGAAAATGTGTTCGGGGTTGTCGCTGTGGCTTGCGCCTGCCACCGCCTCTATGCCGTCCTCACGGTTAAGAGAATAAAAAGACTTGTTGCGGCGTGTGCGTTGCTCGTGGGATTTTTGGTAACGCTTGTCCGCAAAAAGCGCATCGGCTATTTCGTCAGACACTTCCACATATTCGTCATGGGTATACCATGCGTAAAAGTCTTTCAAGTTGATTGTTGCCATATAAATTTCCTCCATTCGATTTTTGGATTTTGTGTGGAAAAATCGAATGAGGTCGGCGGCGAACGACAACGGGGCTTGTCCCTTGTTGGAGTAAATAAAAAACCGTGCGGGGTGGTGAAGCCCATCGCACGGCAAGATATAAAAATGTTGGAAAATACGGCGTTATTAGACGAGTGATAAATTTTTGTCGAAATAAAAAATGCCGCAACCCCTTGGAGGATTGCGGCAAGTGAAAGGCGGCATTTTCGCCTTTTATGTATGTGGTTTTGTGGTAAACGCATGGCAACACACCCCCAAGGAAGTGCCACCGTTTGCCTTAAAAAAGGGTGCAGTTAATACACCCTCCGTAATTTCATTTTTTGCAAATGAAAACGGCGGCTTTGAAATTATTTTCAAAAACCGCCGTGCATCCTTGTTGCCTATTTCGGCAACAATAAACCAACTGCCGCAACTACGGTTTTTTTTATTTCCCGTATGACACTCAGATTCTTATTTTAATTGTATATAAAAAAACCGATAATTCTTGCTTTCGCATAAACTATCGGCTCGTCTTTCTGGCTCCGCGCCTATGCGTCTGGCTTTTTGATAATCGTGGTATTTAGTTTTTCAACATTTACTAAAGTTTCCTTTTTGCATTTTGGGCAGTACAAAGGAAATTTTAGCAACACCGTGTCCTTATTTAATCTTGTGCGAGTTTTACCCCCACAAACAGGACATAAAAGCCAGTGTTCCATTTATGAATAATCACCCCTTACATAGATTTAATGGTTAGTTCACTTCGGGGCAAATTGTCCCGAAGTGAGGAGAGGTATCATATTTTTATGAAATTGTATATATCTCTGCGCTCTAAATCAGCAAACCGTATGGAAGAATATTTTTTCAAATGAAGGTTACGGTCAATTTCGTCAAAATGAACCCCGCCGTTTTTTACTGTATTTTTTAGTTTAAATCCACAGGATTCAATTAGAGGAATAAATTTGTACCATGCATTAAATGACTCTTCATATGAAACCCAAATATACTTTGGTTCTCCCTTTGGCGTAAACGGCCCGTTAATGTAATCCATTACCGCTACTATTTCAAAATAAACAGCAAATGAAAAAATATCGCCTAACCCCAACAGTTGATGAAATTTGCGGAACAATTTTTCGTTTTCCGCTAATCTGCCGTTCATTCCCTTGCCGATACTATGAAACATATCGTAATACATTATAAAATGGACGAAATTATCAAATTTTTGTATTTTAACTTCATTTGACTTGATAGGCTTTACATTAGATACATTTTCGCTATCCATACGCCCTTTTATGTGGTCAAGAATCCACTGGTTTTTATCAACAGCATAAACAATGCCGTTATCCCCTATAATTTTTGCCGCAGGCAATGTGTATCGGGGCATACCACAACCGAAATCTAAAACATTCACACCCTCTGACAATCCACACGCTCTAAGCGTTTGTAATGCTTCATTTTGCTCCCACGCATTTATTTCATCAATGAATGAAACGGACATATATTGTTCCCCCTAATTTTTACTTCTCGCAAGCAAACTCATTGGCGTAAGCGTAAGCAAACTGCTTCCCGAAACATAATATATTTCAAATAAATTATCGAAAGCAAAATCTGATTGTTCCAAGATTCGCATAAAAACCGATTGGGCAATATGGGGGCATCTGTTACATGTTTCAACTTTCAAAAATTCACCGCCCTCAAAAATTTTCTCGGATAATTCTGAATGGTTTATAACCGCATCTGTAACCCACATGACCTCACAAAAATTTTTATTTACTGTTAAAATTATTTCAAAAGATTTTTGGCAAATACCGCCATCATTTGTGATAAGTTTAATCATTTTTTGTATAACTTCTTCTTTTCTTTGGCGGTCTGTGGTTGTCATTTCATGTTCGGTTTCTACGGTGAACGAATATACCCGCCGAGATTCCAATGTTTCTTTTGTTGCAATAACAGGATTTATCGGTACATAAACGGCTTCTGTTTGCGGATTGGCTTGGGAGCAAAGTTCGCTCGGCACAAAATATTCCACGGAGGCGATGGGATATGCTTCGGTTTGCCCAGATTGAAACTCGTTTAAGTTATTACTTAGCCATTTCAAATACAGAAAATCCATTGCGTCTCTATACTCCACACCTTCATCATCGTTTAGCCACAGCAACGCATGTTCTTGCTCGGGCAAAATGTAACGGTCGGCACTCTTTGGCACATCGTCAAAATTGGCTACTTCTATCCCAGAAAAAATTGTGAAGTCCCCGTTTGGTTGAATGATTGACAATACATGAGTCGCATTGCGCGAATTTGGGTAAGCCCTGTTTGGTGCGTTTTTGAATACGTCGTCATACAGTCTGTCAAAGACTTCAAATGATTGTTCGGGTGCGCGAAATCTTCGCTCAATTCCAATTAGTTTTGTCTCTGGTAGCGTTACAATTTCCACCCTGTTATATGGCTCGTTTGGTTCGCTTTCATCAAGTGGACGAGAAAATGCTGGCACATGAAATCCCTTGCGCCTAAAAAATTCTGGTGTCTTGCCAAAAAATCTCTTAAATGCTCTTGAAAATGTGTCGTGACATTCAAAATTATAACGCATAGCTATATCAACAATTTTTTCGTTTGTATTCAACAAATCCCATGCGCTGAAATATAATTTGCGTTTTGTTACATATTGTGCAGGGGTATAACCTGTGGCTTTTATAAAGTTCCTTGTAAATTGTACGGAAGAATAATTCACCGATTGCGCCAGTTCGGATGTTTCTATTTTTTCTGTGATGTTGTTCTCAATGTAATCTAAAATTTTATTCATGCCGTCATCTCCTAAAAAATTGTGATAACCGTATGATAACGGAATAGTACGTTAATCGCTCGACGATTTTTATCATTCAAATAATGTATGTTTTCGTCAATGTAGCATAAGGCATTTTCATAGTGTCTTTATTCATCACGATACCCCTCGTTTCCCGAAATAGATATATGATAATTATAACCCCCACAAAACGGCAAGCAGGGCAAGTGTCATGACACTTGCGATTTTTCCAAATTTTCCGCACGGCGTAAATTGGGAAAAGCCTTGCCGTTTTGCAAACAGCAAGCAATTCAAGTGTGGGTACACTCTTGAATTGTGCTTGTTGGGGTTGCACCCCAAACCCGCTCACTTCGGGCCAACTTGTCCCGAGGTGTCGGAACTTCGCTCCGTGGGTTGCGGTATGGGCTAACGCTCCATATCCTTGTTTTTCTTCTTGACATACGAAGCCGTCAACACTGTTTATTTATAATTGCTCATTTTGAAGATGTTACGATTCTATAGAACTTACAGACGTTTATTCCACTGCTCACTAATAATAGCGTTATAACACGCATAAACACAAGGTTATCAAGTGGGCAAATCGTAACACCACATCAAAGCAAAACCTAAAACCTCAACCCCACCCCCGCCGCCCCATTCATGGGGCGGTGCGGCTCAAAAGAATATATTTCCCCATCGCCACCGCAGAAAAGCACAGACGATAAAAACAATCAAGGGTAAAATGAACGCTTTGCGCCCTTGATTGTTTTTATCGCCTGTGCTGTGAAATATGCGGCGACGGGGAATATAAATCTTTAGAGCAAGGTCAAAAGAAAAAGTAAAATCAAATGATTAGTGCTTGATGTGCATCGGCTTCACGCCTTATCGCTTCTTTCTTTATATCCGAAATACAGCATTTTTCAAGGGGACAGGGTTTTCCTTTACCTGTATAGTGCTTGCAATGCGTACAGTCACAATCTTCCATGCTCCAATGCTTGAAGCGGTTTTGTATGCGTGTACTAACACCTCGCTTGTGGTTGCTCGTCATGGTGCAACGCCTCCTGTTTTTGTGATATAATTTTTCCAACAAAAAAAGGGCTTGATTTTTCAACCAAGCCCTGCGGTATAAATTTGTTCACCCTTTCCACTTCGGGCCAACATGTCCCGAAGTATGGAGCTTTCCAATAAAAAACGCCGCTTCTTTTGAGTCAAAGAAACGGCATTTATGTGTAGGTTAGCTCGGTTATTGGTTTATTTTGTGTAGTACCTTGTATTGGATTGATTCTATATATAAATCATAACCTTGCCAAACGATTTTCGTATATTCGGGTTGTTTATAGACACGCCATACAGATTCTTCACACTTCGATTGACGATTTTCTAAATTCCACCTTTCGTCTGCTGCTATTTCAACCAACGCCCCATCTAAAAATATTCTCCCAAAACATTGCAACATAAACCTTCCTTGAACGTCGAAGGGTGCAATAATCGCATTTGTGAAATCGGAATAACATAGGTCTTTTGCCTTTTGGAAATCTCTTGTGTGTACAACTATATCTATATCAGACGGTTTTACATTTATACCACGCACTGTGTCACAAATGCTCCCGACAATATACCATTCAATTTTATTTGCCGTGAATTTTTGTGCTATTTTCGCTAAAGGTTTTTCCCAATTAAAGCCTGCCAAAGCTGATTCAAACATTTTTTGCCCCAAACGGGCAAAATTGTTACTGATAAATTCCTTTTCGCTTTGATTTGAAAATACAGTCTGCGGGAACGGTAAAATAAACTTGCCATTTTCTTTTTCCCAAGCCTTGTTTTTAATAGTATCCTCAAGTTGTAGATTTTTCACATTTTCAACGCAAAAAATAAATTGTGAATCTGTTTCATAACAATAACATTTTATAAAGCCCTCCAAAAAAATAAATTTTGCGCATGTACCATATTGTGGTACATAAGATAATATGTAGTGACCTCAAGTTTGCAAGAACGTGGATTTACCTATAAATTACAGGAATTACCGCAAGCAAAAGGAGGTCACTACAATGACAAGAATAATCTATGTTGGCATGGATGTCCACA